>ERZ857951.1386-NODE-1386-length-25732-cov-3.164466_pt1 | contig 25732 bp, 15 predicted proteins | sample MGYA00519759_ERZ857951 | MGnify/ENA primary metagenome ERZ857951 (study PRJEB31778, sample SAMEA3449377) | human gut metagenome | biome: human gut; feature: human-associated habitat; material: faeces | place: United Kingdom | collected 2010/2012 ...
ACGGAAGAAACGGCCCCACCACCCATTCCGATGCGGTAATTATCCCCTCCTAGCAAAACAACCTGTTCGCCAACCTCCGGGGTCTTTTTCATGGCTTGTTCTTTATTACCAAAACCGATACCACCTGCCTGCATGATTACTTTATCGTAACCATACGTCTTTTCGTGTTCCTCATGCTCGAACGTGAACACGGAACCCACGATAAGGGGTTGTCCGAATTTATTTCCAAAGTCAGATGCCCCGTTAGAAGCCTTGATCAGAATATCTTCCGGAGTCTGGTATAACCATTTCCGAGGATCAATAGCCGATTCCCAAGGACGACCTGCCTCCAAGCGCGGATATGATGTCATGTAAACGGCCGTGCCTGCCAACGGAAGTGATGCTTGTCCCCCGGCTATACGGTCACGGATCTCACCTCCGGAACCGGTTGCGGCCCCGTTAAAAGGCTCTACCGTGGTCGGGAAGTTATGAGTTTCCGCTTTCAATGAAATAACCGTGTTAATATCTTTTTGCGTGTAGAAATCCGGTTTGTCCGGTGTTGCCGGGGCAAACTGCACCGTGGCCGGTCCTTCAATGAAAGCGCAGTTATCTTTGTAGGCCGAAACAATCCGGTTCGGGTTCGTTCGGGAAGTTTTCTTGATCATGGAGAACAAAGACTCTTCCTGTTCTTCCCCATCAATAATAAATGTACCTCCGAAAATCTTATGACGGCAATGCTCGGAATTCACTTGTGAAAAACCAAACACCTCGGAATCTGTCAACCGACGGTTTAATTTCTTACTCAGACCTTCCAGGTAAGAGATTTCATCTTCATTCAGCGCCAATCCCTCCTGTTGGTTATATGCCCGGATATCCTCGATATACACGATCGGGTCCGGTTTCTTGTCAATGGTAAACGTATCTTGATTCAGGCCCTTGTAAAATGCTTGAAGCATCGGGTCAAAAGCCGCTTTTTCATCTTCCACACGAGTAAACTCCTCTATCCGCAAGATACCGGAAATACCCATATTCTGAGTAATCTCCACGGCATTAGTACTCCACGGGGTAATCATTTCCCGACGAGGTCCCACGAAAAAGCTTTCCAGTGAATCGCTTTGAACTTTCTTAGCCCCACTGAATAACCATTCTAACTTACTTACATCTAAAGGATTTTCCGATTCTTTATAGTGTACGGCATACACTGTTGCATCTTTTTGATAGAATACTATAGCCATGTGTTTTATTTGTTTATTTTCAACTACACGTATTTGCACCGCGAATATAATAAAAAGCGGGCAAATAAACCTATCCGATCTTCAATTTATGATCTCAGACTTTGGAGATATTTTAAAGTGAACACCTTTCGGCTCCATAAAGTCTGCATAACCCCGCGTAACGCAAGGTAAACCAAGAAAGCCAACCATAACATATGATTATTCGTAGCCCCGGAAAAACAATAATAGATCACAAAAAAACTACCGGAAGCCACCAGCATGGCCCATAACATAAAACGGGTAGCCGTGGCACCAATCAGAATTCCATCCCACAGAAAGGCAGCAAATCCCGCTAGCGGAATAGCAAGCACCCAGTAAAAATAATGCCCGGCAGTCTCTATCACGACCGTGTCATTCGTTAACAATCCCAAGAAATTCTCTCCTCCTATCCCGTACAATAACGTGAAAACCAATGATAAACCGACTCCCCAGCCGAACAATGCCTTCACCGCCCGTTTCAATTGTACCAAATTACAGGCTCCCACGTAACGCCCCGACAGAGCTTCCCCCGCATATGCAAAACCGTCCATGATATAGGAAAACAAGGTAAACAACTGCATGAGCAATGTATTAACAGCCAGAATTACATCTCCTTGACGGGCTCCTGTTGAAGTAAAGAATGTTGTCACTCCGATCAAGCAAAGTGTCCGAAGAAATATATCCCGGTTCACGGCAAAAAAACGCCGCATAGCTATCAATTGAAGACTTCCTCTAAACGTGATCCGTCCCCGCAGTTCTTTGTAATTATAAAACCAAAGCCACCAAGCCATCATCACTCCTGAATATTGCGCAACAACTGTCCCCAAAGCCACACCTTCCACCTTCATCCCGAACAAAAAGACAAAACAGGAACTACACACGATATTAATCACGTTCATCACAATGGCAATATACATCGGGTAACGGGAATTCTGCATTCCGATAAACCACCCCGTGAATCCGTATTGTGCCAACACCGCCGGGGCCCCCCAAATACAAATTCTAAAATAAGTGACCGCGTATTGTTCCACCTCCGCACTTGTATCCAATAGTCGAAAAGCCAGTCGTTCTATCGGGTATTGCAGAATCAACATGGCTAAGGCTGAAAATAAACCGACACTCACCGCCTGCACAAGTACCCGTATTTCAGCATCTTTATCTTTCCGACCGTATGCTTGTGAAGTCAGCCCACTGGTTCCCATTCGTAGAAAACCGAAATTCCAGTAAAGAATATTAAATAACAATCCTCCCACCGCGATGGCACCAATATAGGCTGTCGCCCCTAAATGTCCCACAATCGTCACGTCCACCAATCCTAACAAAGGAACGGTAATATTAGACACGATAGAAGGAATAGCAAGATGAAGTATTCTGCGATTCATTGCTTGTACCCGATTGTATTCCTTTCTGATGTCATACTATCCAACATGGCAGGCGTGAACATTTCAACATCCTGTTTCGTGACCGAATGTTTCACATCCACGTCATTCGCTTTCTTATTCTGGGCCAAGCGCTGTACCCGATTCCGAATCATCATCTCTGCAACCAATTTGATTAACCGGGCACTGGCATGACTACGTTTTTTATTCGCAACAATATAAGAGATAAATTGTTCCATGTGTTGTTGAGCCGTTCTCGTCATCCGGGTATTATCCGTGGCAAGATCACGTTTCAATATTTCCATTAACTGATCAGCCGTATAATCCTCAAAAACAAGAATATTAATCATGTCAGAAACCTTTTCAACCTCGTCATTGATAATCTGACGGGGAGGATCTTGTTTCGCGTATATCACGTTATAAGCCCCCGGTTGTGTTGCCAACTGATTCACAAGAATCGCCCTTACCCGATCCCGGAAACCGGAAACTTCATTCAGACTACTGGAATCTTCATCGAAGAAAAATAACCCTCCTTTCGATTGTAATAGAGCCATACCGATACTTTGTATAGCATCTTCCTCGGTCAACCCGAGTAAACGTTCTACTTTAAAACTTGTAACCTCACTTTTATCTATAATCCCCATAGCTTTATAAATACGGGCTATAATCCGGGCAACCGTTCCTTTTCCCATTCCGGAGTTCCCGGTAAAGCACCATTGTAATGATACACGGGTATTCAGTTTCGTCCCTTGTTGATTATAATGACGAGCCAAATCCACGAAATCATGAATCTGTTTTTTGAGTTTCGTCTGTCCCACCATATGATCCAGATCCTTCAAAGCTGAGGCAATCTCTTTCTCGTCGAAGGTATCTTTATAAGAATTGGGTAGCTCGGAAGTTGCCGTCGGAATATCCACGGCCATCAATGTCGTGATCTCCTTTCGGGTAAGTTCCCGCTCCTTCCTGATCTTCATGGTTCGAGCAGATAGGTTGTGAATGGCTTTATCCACCATCTTCTCGACAAATAAAGCATTTCCAAAGAATTTATCATGCTCGTTACATACTTGGGATACCAAGTTTTTAAATGCCTCTTTCGCTTTCGGATGCAGGGTATAATTCTTCTCTGCCACCTTCTGAATCGCTATTTCCAATAACTCTTCCGGCGTGTAATCGGAAAAATGGAAATGATACGGGAAAAGAGACTTCACTCTCGGATTTCCGGCCAGAGCTTTATCCATCGCTTCCGGGTCACCACTCAATATAACAATGGTATCTCCATTATCGGTAGGTGACAATTGCCCAAAAATGACACTCAATGCCGCAGCCCCCACATTATCTTGAAACAAGGTGTGAGCATCTTCCAAGAAAAGAATACCCCCTCTTGCCTGTTCGAAAATATACATGGCAATCTGTTGTGGAGGAATGGAACCATCACCAATAATTTCCCCCCTGCTCCTGACGGTCACCATAGAACTTTCCAGAATCCCGGCCGACTCGAATATCTCCCCAAGCATTCGGGCCACCGTCGTTTTCCCCGTCCCCCGATTCCCGGTGAACAGCATGTGCAAAGGCGGAATCACATCCGCGTAACCATGCTTTTGTCTTTCCCGGATAAAATAGATATAATTAATATAGCTAATCAAGCTGTTTTTTAACTCTTTAGATCCAATCATCTCATTCAATGCATCAACGGATTTACTCGGATCCGGTTGTTCCAGCGTTTCGATGTCTCCCACCTGAATCAACATCATATCTTCCTTTGTATGTGTGCCCTTGTGATTTGCCATCAATCGCTTGGCCATCCGTGTCGAAGCATCATCCAGTCGCTCTTCTATAAACCGACCATTGGAAAAGCCGGATTCCCTCACGGAACAACAATCCTTCAACATATCGGAGAACTTATCCTCAGCCTCCGGGGTAAACTTAAATTGTCGCTTCTCCAACATTTGATGAGTAATTTCCATCAATTCCTCTGCCGAATAATCATCAAATACAAATTGGTAAGGGAAACATTTCTTCACACCGGGAATTCCTTCTGTAATTGCCTGCAAAGCCATCACATCTCCCACCATGACAACCAACAAAGAAGGTTGCTCTTGCTCCAAAATTCCCAACAACACGGTAAAAATACGCATGGCCGGATCATTCGGGTCATTTGTCGGGTACAATTCATCTGCATCCTCAATCAACAGAATACCTCCGATACTCTTCGTGATAGCCTCCCGAATCAACTGTTCTTCCGCGATCACTCCCGGACGGGTAAAATCCTCTCTCTTATACCGATGCACTTTACCGTTTGACAGTACTCCCAAACGGTAAAACATCTCTCCCGTGATCTCGGTAACCAAATGTTTACCTGTTCCCGGATTCCCCATAAGGATCATATTCAAAACCGGAAGTTTATCGTTAAAACCGTTCTCTTGTCGCATTTTCACGAATTCTGCCAACTCGTACATCCGGGTAATTTCCTCTTTCACTTTACGCAATCCCACTAACTGATACAAACGGGATAGAGCCTCTTCCTTGTCTTGTGGAGTTGAAGGTTCTCCCGCTACTTCATGTACCTGCCCGTTGATTCCGGCAATTTCGTCGGTAAAATTGTAGGGTAAATCCTGCTCCCCAATCGAAAACTCCAATTGAATCACAGGCTGATCAAAACACAATACTTCAACCCTATATTTCCCTTCTTCCCAAAAATTACTCAATCCTGCCCCTAAATCCAAGGCAAAACAAAGCAAACGCTTTCCTTCCCGGTTCGGAATGTAATAATTCCCTTTAGCTACTCGATTAGCTTTTAGTATTCCGTTAGCGTCAAACACATTAATCAAAAATTCATACGTCCATTCACTCGATAAAAAATTCTCTGCCACCAGATAGAACCGAACGTCTTCCAATCCTTTGGCTGCAAAGGCCTGATACGAGTGAGGACGCTGCACATCAGGAGCTTCCTCCACACATTTGTCAAACCCAATGTCCAACAATTGAAAATAATCCCGGAACAAATCATGCGGTTCCAACAAATGGATTTCATCCGACACCCCGGCTTGCCCGTTTATCATCACCTGTACCCGATAAGCTCCTTCTTGAAACCTAAAGTCTGTAAAGTCCTCGACAGAAAAAGCAGTTGAAAATTGAAAAACAGACTCCGTTTCGGGGATGGTAACTTTTCCTCCTTTTTGTGCCACCAGTACAGGTTGCTCTCCATGCATATATATCAAAGCCGCCACAATCTCCGCATCCCAAGCTTTTTCATCAAACTGTTTATTTATCTCTTCCGTATCCACGAACAAAGTTTCGACCTCGTTCAAGCGGAAAACCGTACGATAATGCTTGTTTCCGGTAAAATCAATTACCTCGCTACAACTTGTGCGAATACTCTTGAACTTGAAATTTATATCTGTAGCAGTCTGATCTTTTGACGCTTTTGATTTTTTGGCCTTCTCCACCATAACTCGTTTGTTTTACATTTATTTTTCAATCCCCCCATCTGATCCTCCCTTGCATCCAAAATTAGTTTTATTTTTTATAAAAGACTACTTTTGCAACGTATTATTTAAAATCAAAAAGTATGCTAAAACATATTGTCATGTGGAAACTCAAGGAGTTTGCCGAGGGAAAAACAAAAGCAGAGAACGCATTAATCATGAAAGAAAGCTTGGAAAGACTGGTCGGGATCGTTCCGGAAATCATATCATTACAGGTCGGAATCAATGAAAAGGAATCCGATATGGCATACGATGCGGTCCTAATCTCCACTTTTGCCGATGCCGAAGCGCTCGCCCGTTATAAAGTTCATCCGGAACACATGAAAGTCAGCGACTATTGTAAGAAAATCAGGGAGGGACGAGTATTTGTTGACTTCCATGAATAAAAAGATCAACTCTTTCATGCATTGGAGAACAGATCTAAAATAGACTTCAGGAGGGATGTTTAAACATAAAGTTTTGTCCCTCCTTTGTCAGTCTAAAAATTCATACCAAGACTATCCAAATACTTTTTATTTTCAACCGCTCTATTTATTGATTCTAATATAGTCTCACATAATATTTCTTCAGAAATTTCTTTACCTATATTAGTTGAATAAATTGGTTTTCCTTTTTTGTAATAAAGAAAATACTCTACTCCCCCCACACGAAATATTTTAAAATCTTTTGAATCAGCCTCTCGTAACCTCTCTGGAAACCATTTTATAATATCCCCCCAATTTTCTGAAAATCTACTTAAAATCCAAGCATCTTCTTTTCTTTTCGCTAGCATACTATACTCTAAACATCCATCTTTTGAAATGGCAAAATACAAGTCATTTGACACGACAAGACTTTCCAGTATTTTTTCTGGAGAAGGATCCTTGTAAAAAATTGCAGTATCAAAATCGTAATATGGTAATAACGTAACATCTGTGCTATCTATGTTTAAAATTGCGGTAAAAGAAAATGGAGGTTCTATCGTCCTACTCTTTCCTATAAATTCTAAAACCATTTCTTTGATTTTACTTATAGCATTCATTTCATTACTAGTCAACGGAACACCTAATCCATGAGTTTTTTTATTATCACTTATTGCATTTGAACAATTGAATAATAAAAAAGCAATACAAATGATTTTTTTCATAAATAAGCTATTTATATTAATAATTCTGTGAAAAATCAAATCCTTTATTTCAACTATTTTCCATATTGCAACTATATAGAAAAATTTTCACACACAATTTACGAATAAAAATCTTATCGTTTTTTAGAATCAAGATTATTTTATTGAACTATTTATAATTTTGCAGTCATGAGAAAAGAAGGTATTTACACACTTTTTGAAACACTATCTTTGTTACAAAATTAGGCCATTAAAAAATGGAGAATACCCCTTGATGGTTAGAATTACCAAAAATGGAAAGAGGAAATATCAGAATTTAGGTGTCTCTATCCAGCTCAAATATTGGGACTTCAAAAAGAACAAACCAAAACCCAATTGTCCAGATAGAGATTTAATCAACAAGCTCATTTTAGCGAAAGAAACAGAATACCAGCAACAGATTTTAGAACTAGCTGCAGCACAAAAACAATATACTGCGGCATCGTTGGTGGAAAACAAGCAAAAGAAGTTTCAACTAAAAACTGTGAAGGAGTTTTATCAACAACTGATCAAGGAGTTTGAAGAAAACAATAAAGTTGGCAATCGACTTATTTACAAAACATCATTCAACTCTTTAAAAGCGTTCACTAAAAGCGAGCTGAATTTCTATTTCAGCGATATTAACAAAGATTGGTTACAGGCTTATGAAAAATGGCAAAGGAATAAAGGTAATAAAGAGACAACAATCAGCTTGCAATTCAGAACCCTCAGGAGTGCATATAATAAAGCTATTGAGGAGAAGGCTGCAAGTAAAAATGATTATCCTTTTGATGATTTCAAGATCGGAAAATTTAAAACAAAAACAAGGAAGAGAGCCATATCCAAGGATGATGTGAAACAAATTATCACAACAGAATCTAATAAGGATACCCCTTTGCGGAAACTTGCAAAAGATATATTCACATTCTCTTACTTGTGTGGAGGGATTCCTTTTGTTGATATATCTAATCTAACGATGAAAAATATCCAGAGAGGAAGGCTTTTATATACCCGCCAGAAAACACATGGAGATATAAACATCCAATTGTGTGATCAAGCTAGGGAGATTATAAAGAGATATTCCTCACACCAGAAGAATGCGATTTATCTCTTCCCCATCTTGGATGCTAATATTCATAAAACTGAATTACAAAAGCAGAACAGGAGGCATAAAGTGTTGGCACAAATTAATAAAGAACTGAAAGAACTAGCCTCTGAACTTGGAATTGAATCAAAAGTGACAACCTATGTTGCAAGACATTCATTTGCAAGTGTTTTAAAGAAATCTGGGGTTAATGTAGCCTTGATTAGCGAGGCGTTGGGGCATACAGATTTAAAAACAACCCAAATTTATTTGGATAGCTTTGAGAACACCCAGATTGATGCAGCAATGCAAAATTTATTATGAACACAAATAACCTCTTATCTTCGGATTTGAGGTTATTTTTTTTACCAACAAAAAAATTTATATTTGGAAAAATCTTAGGCTATGTGTAAAGTAAAAGGAATCGCAGAAAAAGACCCTTTCTTGGGATATGTTGTTTGGATAAACGGGAATATTGTAGGAGCCCTGTACCCACTCTTGAATAAATATTTCAGGCTAGAAAAAGAAATATTCTTTCCCACCTTCTTTTATTACGAGACACAAAAACTTAATCCCTCCGCAAATGAAACTATCTACACCGCAAAATCATTCGCTGAATACTGGCAATATTACATCGAGGAAAATAACATATTCCCGTTAGTGTTTCATAATTCCACGATCCCAGAAAATTATAACACTATCCTTCAAGCAAATCATGAATATTTTGAATGTAACCAAACATTACTTTGGATATACTGGCTATTGGCTTATTTCATCACCCGTAACCCGGCACAAGAAACAATTGAACGTTCCATGAAAGATGAGAAGTTGGAAGAATTTCTATTAAACGTGAACCCTGATATGAATAACCTTCTCCGGTTCATCCAAGAGAATCAGCAATGGCTTACATATAAAAATAAAAATTCCCAACCGATACAAATAAAAACAGCCTACGGGGACATACATCTATCTAACAAGAATAATTGGTTCTGGCAGCATTTAAAAGAGTACATTCAAGAATATTGTGAACCGGAACTAGTGGATGATAATTCTCCACGTAGAGGTGCGCCACAAGACAAGGTTACGAACACCATCATTATTCAACTTTATCGGTTCTTCAAAGATCGTAGCACTGCAAAAGATGATAACAAAATATCGAAAGGAGTTTGCCTTCTCATTATCATGTTCCTTCACATAATCCACAAGATACATTGCCACACTGAAAAAGAGATAGAAGAACTTCGACAACTAAAAAAAAGAAGTGAAGGAGAAGAGAAAGAATACTATTCGAACTACCTTGACATGACAAAAATGCAGTCTGAATGGATTAAACTTGTCAGGGAACGCATTCGTGACAATATGACAGTGACAGATGACAGTCTCGTTGACTGGAACTTCAACATCCTTGTAAACCTCTCTAGCAAAGAAACAAAATACTGGTAATCAATCACTTTACTACACTTTTACAAAAGTCAGATAAATACCGGGATTATCCCCTATTTATCTGATTTTTTTATTTATCGAAAGGTTTGGCATTTGCTGCATGGAGGGTAACAAGCTGATCACTGACAAAAGACATGACAGCTTGCCCTCAAACGGGATAAAAAGGATCCGTTATTCTGAATGGGGATTATTGTTAAACAACTAATTTCAAACATTATGCTAGACAGTACAGATAAAATCGTTGATAATAATCAACAAACAGAGAGTGAGGCAAAACTAGTAATTAACAATTTAAATCCAGAAAAAATGGAAGACAAAAATAATAGTGAAAAGAATTCAGAGAGAAGTAATACAATAGTAAATAGTTTAAATAATAGTGATAGGAAGATTTCATTGGAAGAATTAATTAATGAGTTTGACTTATCAGCTACAATTAAGAGCTTATATCAAGAACTCAAAAAAGCAAAAGAAAAATTGGCGCAAGCCAAAGAAAACAGGCAAAAAAACGCACTGAGAAAAGTTGCGCGAGCCAAAAAGGCTCTAAAAGAAGAGTTACAAAAAAATCTTCTCCCCACTCCTATTGAAAAATGGAAACCAAAAGAAGAAGAGGGGAAACTGGTAATCGAAAGAAAGATAGAAATGGTCATACTAGGGTATGCTCCCTCTATAATCAACTTATCCACAACTAATGACAAGCTGGCAATGGATATTGTGAATGATGATCTACTAGAAAAAGATTCAACAAAATATCTAGCAACAGCGGATATTTTCTATCAAGAAAATATCGAATTAAGAGATCTTAACGGGAATATCATTCCTGCAAACACGGCAGATGTTTGCTATATGCTTGGAAGTGTAAAAGATCAAAGAATTATTCAAGCTATACACAAATTAAATATCGATGCTCTAGTTGAGGGGACTGATTTAAGAATCATCAAAAACATACAAAAAAGAGAATTTACCTCTATAAAAGAGCTTGCTAAATATTGCAGTACCAATACACTACTGGACAGAAGTTTAAAGGGCAAGGAAAAATTATCCTTGGCAGTTTTAGCCACAGAAGATGAATTCATCAAAAAAATTAGTGAAACTTGTGCGTCGGAAAAAATGCCAGCAAGTACAGCTATAAAGTACTATAATCTTGGAAAAAGATTTACAAACACAGAACTATGCAATGCAGCTAGAGGAATCCTCACAGGGGAATTCAAATATGATTTATCTTGTGGAGACAAGATAATAGCAGTTTTGCATGAATTAAATTTTGGAGAAGAGATCAAGAAAAGGTACATTATAGATGCTTTTGCAAGTTTCACAAAACTCCAAAATGAAAAAGAAGAACCATATGGTTTTCACACTGCATTAGAAGCTCTTAGAGCTTTTAATACCTCTGATATAAAGATAATACAAGCAACTAAAACAGATAAAGTAAACCTAATAGTTTCAAGGCTGACAGCAAGAATTCCAAAAGAAGAAATGAAAGCTTAGAATTATCAAAAGGGGACTGGCTCAACTCCTAGTCCCTTTTATCTAAATCATAATACAATGCCCTTGTTTATCTCAAAAAACAAGGTGGGGAATTATTATCCATGAGTGACCTTTCAGGGAGTTATTCAAGGTTGGATCACTATTATTTCATATCTACCCCCACCTGTCAACAAGGCAAACAAGGGGAATCATCCTTTAGCCTGTTAAATCATCAAACCTCTATAATCACGCCATCCAAAAAACAATAAAACCTATCCTCCCCTCATTTCTTAACAAATGTAAAATTTTCCCTGCATTTCACTTGGAAATGTTGTGAAGGTTATATATCTTTGTAACATAATTAAAGGATATTCTACATCCTTCCTAGATACCATTTTACAGGGCAAATTTCCATTTCTACCTGTAAATAACACCATCCAGATAGATTATATCAAAATAGATAAACCTTTACATACAGGCTTATAAGATGTTAAAAATAACTCACTAGAAGTGATGTTTACCTTCAACACTTCAACCTGTTTTATATAGTAAAAATAATGATCGAAGTGTTGAAGGAAAATTAAGAATTAACTAAATCTTAGAATTTTATGGAATGTAAAAAGTTTACATTCAAGGAAAAGTTATCAGAAACAAGGTTTCTTGATGACTTGGATTTTAATGAAGAGTTTAAAATCTACGTGGATTGTCCAACAAGTGGTGGGAAATCCTATTACATTCTCAATCATCTAAAAGAGAGGGAGATAAAAGCTGTTTTTGTTGTTGATACCATTAACTTGGCAAAACAACTATCAGCTCAGTACCAGATACCATATTACACAGCAGATCATAGAGAAGATTTCAATTCAAGTTTGATCATCACCATACAGCACCATATCCCTAAATTTGAAAGCAGGGAGACCGTGATTATTGATGAGGCTCACACTCTAGTCACACAAATTGGCTGGAAAGGGAGTACTATCGAAGAAGTGATGACTTCTCTAGAATTTTACAAGAGGATTATATTCCTCTCAGGTACACCTGTCACCAGTGATGATAATATATTTAAAGGGATGCAGGTGCTAAAAGCAAGGAAAGAGATTCCAGACAAAAGAGAGCTAGGGTTTGTCCCCTATAAAGATTTAGCAGGTGGGATTATTGAATTATGCTTGTTTGCAAGGAGGAACAACAAGATCCCTGTTATTTCTTTACTTGATAAATCCACCCTACTCCCCGAGGTTATAGGAGAATTGAAGAAGAGGGGGATTAAAAGAATTGCCGCTATTAATTCAGAAACAAAGGTTATCAAGAAAGAAGGGCAAAAGGTAGAGGAAGAGGATAAATTAATTGTCAAGGACATGGGAGCTGAAAGTGAAGGGGATAAAACCGATTACCTCTCCCAGCTAGTTAATGAATGCAGGATTGATGCAGAGGTGATCTTCACCACTTACACTCAAGGATATTCATTACTGGGAAAGAATTATTTCCTTGTTATCGCACCGGGGAAGAATAGACATACCTATGTTGACATTGTGCAAATGATGAACAGGTTTAGAGAGGATACTAGTGTTACATCTCTCATCCTCACCAATGCCACATGGGTAAAAGAAGAAGATAGTGGGATATATAATTTCCCTTCTATTTTTGATTTTCTAAAAGACCAGCTAACAACTGGTGCCAAAAAAAGGATGGATGAACTGGTGAAAATAACTAAAAGCACTAGGAAATTAAAAAGGCAGCTAAAATTACAAGCTAATGAATTTGACCAGTACATAAATGTGACCAGAGAGATTGATCACCAAGGGATAGCTTTTAGCGCTTTCAAGAAGATTAATTATACTATTTATGAACAATTACACAGGATGAATAAAGTCCTGCAATATTACAATATCACCCTATGCAATTCTGGACTTGAATCCAAACTAGTACTAGATTGTGATAATGAAGAGAACAAGGAAAATAATAATGATAATAACAAAATTGATCATGACATGAAAAAACAAGAAACATTGAAAGCTATTGATTTGTTTTACAAGTCAAAACAACACGAGACAACTACCTTCATGGGCAAAGAGTACTCTCATCCAGTCTTGGGGGTGAAGATCGACAAGGATTCCCTGCAATATACTGTGGAAAGAACTTATAAAGAACTACTTACCCTAGGTTTACAGGATGAAGAGATTAGAGAATTGCAGGAACAACACCTGCACAACACTAAAAAGATGAATCAAGTGATCGCTTGCAAGAAGATCAGGCATAGCACTGATCCCACCTTGATCACCTTCAGAACCCTCCTACTCTCAGAGTTTAAAGTGGGTGAAAGGTTAACTGGTGATGAGATCACTGAAAGGATGAACAAGTTACTTGTTAGAAACAGGATGGAAAAGATGTTACATAATAATGCTGTCCAATATTTTAGATTGTTGTTTCACACTAAAGAGTATAACAATCATGGAAGAAGTTACGAGATTATTGAAACCTTCTAACTAGTTTCAATCAATGAAAATCTTGTAAACCATCCAGATGAAAAAGTCAATGAAACAGGTGAATTTCTTTACCCCCTGTTTTGGAATAATATAGAGATTCTAATAGATAAATCTATTCAATATAAAATAGACCTCCTAGATAAGCATTTACTATATAAAAGAAGTGAAGATCACACCTATATTTAATAACTGGTAGCTCTTCACTCTTTCCCTCTCCCTACACTTCTACATGATTATTACTTTAAAAATAACAGTTTGAAATGTTGGGAGAGAATTATCATTTACTACAAACTTAAAACAAAACAACATGAAGAAAAAAGAAAAAAAAGAGAAGGAGCAATCTCCAAGTTTCGTTCCATTTAAAATAACGGAACATTACAATCATTCAACTGATATTGAATACCTCAATCATGATCTACTTCGAGAAGGTTCAGCGAAGTTATGGCAGCATTTACAAGAACTGGCAAGGAGTGGGAAACTAAAAACAATTCTAGTTGATATTTAATTCATCAAGCAATCACTGCAAAGTGGTTGCTTTTTTTATACCCATGCTATACTTCTGGTAAATAAACCTTATCCTTCTTCACCCCTCTGGCATCCATCTCTCCCATCCTTTCCCTTTTAGAATGATGATGATAAAAATTAAAAAGGAAACATTCATTCCCCCTCCTACACTTTGATTGATATATATACTATAATATATACCATTGAAGTGTTGGGAGAGGATGATTGATTAGCTTGTTATTTTTATAAAGATGGTACAAGTTGAAAATTTATCAAGCTAGATGAGTGATTAGACTATTCAACCTCACATCCCCCAGTATGACCTTAATTAAAAACAAAATGGAAGTGGGTAACTTGTTATGATATTTCATTCATGTTATCCAATTCTATTTAAAACCAGTGTCTTATCAATTAAATTTATAATCATGAATGAAAAGAATCTATCATCACCAGTTATCAATGAAACTAGAACAGGAGAAGATTATAATGATCTAACACTATTATCAGAGGTGGAGATTAAATACAAGCCAGAGGTTAAACCCAAGGATAGACCAAGGGTCACGATGGCGATGGAGGCATATAAACTCATCAAACCCTTTTTTGAAGGTTGTTTATATCACCATGAAGAGGCATGGGTGATGCTATTAAATACAAGCTGTAAAGTGTTAGGTGTCGCAAGATTGAGTGTCGGGAATCAAGAGCATACGATTATAGATCCCAGAACCACCTTGCAATTGATGATAAAAACCAATGCAGTCAATCTAATTATATTCCATAACCACCCAAGCCAGAGTTTGGCTTTCAGCCCAGGGGATATAAAAATAACCAAGAACATGATGGAGGCTTGCAAGCTGTTAAACATGAATTGTCTGGATCATATTATCGTGGGGGAAGATGGTTATTCCAGCTATTCAGAGGAAGGTTACTAGGAGGAATAATTATATTCAAAATAGATGAGAGATAAGAAATTTGAAAGGAATTTAAAATGGTACATGGTGATGTTTCTGATCACTTTCATGGGTTATATTATTGCCTTGTTCACCATCTATCCCAGATCAGCAATAGTGGAATCTTGTGCTGTTTTTATCTTTTTTATAATCCTGTTACTATCCAAGAGAGGGTAAGGATTTTCACCTCTCTGGTTGTTTATATTGAATAGACAGCCATAGAGGTGAATTGTAGAATGGTTATATATTAAGAGTGAGAGGAAGTTATTCACATTGAAATTTAATACTTTTGCCATACAGCCACCCCTGTTGAGCGTTTGTAGAATGCTAATTATTATTTACATTTGTGGTGTCCTTTGGAGTGATCTAGAGGGCAGACATATTAATAAGAAGTGTTTGGTTTTATCCTTTACAAGAAAATCGCCAATTTTTAAGTTACAGGGATAAACGGTACAAACGCTCATGCTTGCCATATATAATTTCTCAATATATAATGGTTTAGTGTGGGGTGGCTGTTTATTTGTAACTGGGTGTTTGGCGATACCTCTTGTAAAATAAACCAGCAATTCCCACACTTCTTTTTATATTAATTACTCTTGGGGGATTGGAGTAAAAATATAAAAATATGAACAAATTCATTTTCTCTTTTATCCTATTAGCCACATTTTTCATCAGTTGTGGCAAAGATAGTGGAACAAACGATCCTAACAATCCAAATGGAAATGGAGGGGAACAACCAACTCTAACTCTCTCTCTTACTGAACTCACTTTCAAATCAGCAGGAGAAGAAAAAACATTCACCATTACTTCCAATTCAAACTGGACTATTACGAACCCAAGTACATGGTGTAAAATTGATCCAATACAAGGCAATAGCAATACCACAATAACAGCTATTGCTGATCCCAGTGAAGAATATGATGATAGAAACTTCAATCTAACTATCAAAGCTGGGGAGATAACAAAAGCTGGGGAGATAACAAAAGTTGTGACCGTCACCCAGAAGAAAAAAGATGCGATTATTCTAACCAAAGAAAAATATGATATTCCAACAGAAGGAGATAACATTACGGTTGAAATTAAAAGTAATATTACCTATTCCACCATTATCCCAGAGGAACACAAAGAGTGGATTAAACAAGTGGAAACAAATCAACTTGGAAGAGGGTTAGAAACAAAGAACCTCAATTTTGAAATATCAGCAAACCCCAGTACGGACAAAAGAGAAGGGATTATTGTAATTAAAGACAATAGTAGCTCTTTGGCTGATACAATTCATGTTTATCAAGCCCAAAAAGATGAATTGATTCTTACACAAGATACATATTACGTTTCTTCAGAGGGAGAGAATATAAATGTAGAATTAAAAAGTAATGTAGATTATGATGTAATCATTCCAGAAGATGTAAAAGATTGGGTTACACAAATTACAAGTCGAAGTTCAAGAGTTGATAGGTTGATATTTAATATTGCTCAAAACCAGACATATGATAACCGCTCTACAAAAGTAATTATCAAGGATAAGAATAGTGAACTTGCAGATACATTATATATAAATCAAACCCAGTTAAATGCCCTTATTTTAACACAAAGCACATATGAAATCCCTGCAGAAGGACAAAATATTAAAGTTGAGATTAAAAGTAATATTAAATATGAATTTATCATACCAGACAAGACAATAGAATGGATTAAACAAATTCAATCCAGAGCATTAACAACAAATATTATCAACCTAAGCATATCTGAGAACACATCATATGAACAAAGGACAGCAGAAATCGTTGTAAAAGATAAGAATAGTAATTTATCCGATACCATACGAATTACCCAGAAACAAAACAACGCAATTATACTAACACAAAAAAAATACAATATTCCAGCAGAAGGGCAACAAATATCTATTGAAATAAAGAGCAACATTGAATATGATATTTGGCTTTCTCCTGATGCAGAAAAATGGGTAGAAAAAATTGATCTATCTAGAGCTTTGACAACAAACACTCTAAATTACAACATATTACCTAATACTACTTATAATGAGCGCAAAGCAGAAATTATTATAAAAGATAAAGGTGGTGATTTGTCTGATACAGTGAAAATTGTACAATTGCCTAAAAGTGATACTTTTATAGGAGATGTGATATTTATAACAGAGCAAGATTTGATTGATTTCAAGGAAAAAGGATATAAAAAAATAAAAGGGAATCTGACAATTGAAGGGGAAAAATTAAAAACATTACAAACTCTTGATAATCTTATTACAGATATTGAAGGAGATCTTACCATTCAATGTGATAACTTAACCACATTTGACGGATTAAAAAATCTCACCAAAATATCTGGAAATTTCAATCTATACCGAGGGAACATCGCAAATATGGATGGCTTAAATTGTTTAAATTATATTGGTGGGGATTTTGAAATTTCTCCTGGAAGTTTAGGAGCTTTAATTACATTTGACGGATTAAATAAATTAAATACTATCAATGGAAGTTTTGAAATAAAAGCTATCCCCACGAAATATGATACCCCGCAACTAAAACTAAATTCTTTTAGTGGTTTAGAAGGCTTAAAGGTCATTGGTGAAAATTTCTACATAGAAGGAGGGGCAAATAAGAATAATTTATCAATAAATTCATTTGGAGGCCTAGATAACCTATCTACAATCGGAGGCGATTTTAGCATAAAAAATGCCCAAATTCCAAAATCTTTTGATGGAATAAGTAACTTAACAGTTATTGGACTAAGTTTCCGACTTCAAAACTTAAACTTAAAAGACTTTACAGGATTAAAAAGTCTAAATTCAATTGGAGAAAATTTAATAATAGATGGCATTAATAATGATTTCGAATCTTTTGGGGGATTAAATAAATTGAAATCAATTGGAAAAGATTTAGAACTTATAGGAGGTTCCTCCGTGCAATATGAAAATACATTTCTTTCCTTTATATCATTCAATGGCCTCAATAATTTAGAAACAATAGGAGGAAATTTCAAACTTAGAGGTAGTTATCACGAAGGATATTCTTCTTTTAATCAATTGAATTCATTTAAAGGATTAGAACAATTAAAAAACATTGGAGGAAACTTTACTATTACAAGTGGAAGTCAAAAAGCTTTTAATTCCTTATCTTCTTTTGAAGGATTAAATAATTTAGCATCTATTGGAGGAAATTTTGATTTATCTTTTACCTCTGATGCAATAACTTCATTTGGAGGATTAGAAAATTTAACATCAATTGGTGGTGACTTTATTGTTGGAGGTAGTTATAACAATAATAACACATTCCATTCACACAATTTCACTTCATTATCCTCATTTAAAGGTTTAAGCCAATTAATAACTATCGGACACAACTTCATAATTAAAGGGGATACTGGATACAATTCAAATTCTACATTAAATTCATTAACTTCATTTGAAGGATTGGAAAAACTAACCTCTATTGGCGAAAATTTTATTATTCAAGCAAGTAATTACAACAAAGCCTCAAAAGGAAGTCTGAATAACTTAACCTCGTTCAATGGACTAAACAATTTACACCATATCGGAGGAATATTAAAAATTATCGCTTCAGGCAAAGATGAATATAATCCATCTTTAAATTCCTTTACATCATTTGAAGGATTAGAAAACATAACTATGCTTGGAGGATTAGAATTAGACATCAGTGCTCCTCTTAAAAAATTCACTTCATTCAAGGGTTTAAACAATCTAGAAACAATTAATGGTAATTTCATTATTACTGCCGACACATGGAATAGTCAATCTGAATTGGCATCTCAACCTATGCTTTCATTCACATCGTTTAAAGGACTAGAGAAATTAACTTTAATAAATGGAGACTTTGAAATTAATGCTTTAGATTACCATTGTTTGAATACATTGTCATCTTTCGAAGGATTGTCTTCTTTAAATAGAATTAATGGCAATTTCAAAATAAATTCAAAATACGGTGGTTCTTTAACCACACTCACTTCATTACAAGGTTTAGAATCATTATCATCCATAAAAAACCTTAGCATTAACCAATATTCATTACTAACATTAAATGGTCTTGACAACTTAAAAACAATAGATGATAAACTAATAATAACAGGATGCCATAGTTTAAATAATATTGCAGCTTTAAAAAGTTTAATTACAATAAAAGATATTACTATAATCCAATGCCCATTATTATATAATTTCTGTGCAATAAAAAACGTAGTTAAAGACACTGATTGCAATTTTTACACAGAAGGTAATGGATACAACCCCACTAAATACCAATTATTAAACGGAGAATGCTCCAAACTACCAGAAGAATAAAAATTACCACTCCTAACTTTATTAAGGTTAGGAGTTTATAACATTCAAATTCACCATTATGTCCTATCAACAATTTAAAAAAGATATTGAAACAAGAAAAGAGGCAATACTAAGCGCATATAACTCAGTTCAAGATTGCCATATAAAGCCATTAGAACTAATTTACATACACCCTGATTTAAAAAAGATTTTCCAAAATACAAATCCCAGTAATCCAAATGAAGTAAAATATATCATTGCCTTACTTCCTTATAATCATTTATGGGGTTCATATCGCCATTCACACATTGAATTATTTGGATTTTTTGATGCAGAATACAATAAAATTCCAACCATTCCACTTGTAGATGAATGGGATATATGTGGGATAAAAGAACATGGAGGTTTAAATGCTTGGGAATGGGTAAGAGCTAATTTAGTAATTAGAAATTTACCCTTGTTTACTGAAAAAGAAATTGAAATCCCTAACAATAACAATGGAGTGACTGATGTACAAACTTCTTTTAATATTATCTGGGAATATATTGGTAAAGATAAAATTCCCACTTCTGTTACATCCATAGAAGAACTTCAAGCAACAATCGAACAACTACAATCTGAAAATCAAAAACTCAAAGAAAATTTATCCATATCCAATGGGAAGTTTGAAAAGATTCTCGCTATTATAAATGACCAAAGGAATATTAATATCTAAATAATTATATCTATAACCAATTTAAAATTACACATCATGAAAAAGATTTTTACTTTATTAGTTATGGTTGCTTTAGCAGCTTGTTGGACATCATGCTCTGATGACGATGACAAAAATGAACCAGATCCAACAATTCCCACAATGAATGAGATTATTCTCTCTATTGAAACTGGATCTCATCCTATTAAGTTTTTTAAACCAGACTATATTGGTGAGTTTGGAGAGGAATGGGAAGAAGAAATATTACCATATATCCAAGTTCCACAAGATTTAGAAATAAACTGGGGGGATGGGCAAACAACCAATTCAACAACACATCAGTATGAGATAGAAGGAACATATCAAATCACAATTAAAGGAACCAATCTAACTTCTTTCATTTTTGAAAATGAACAAGTGAAAAATATTGATGTGACCAAAGCACCTAATCTAGTAGTTTTGTCGCTTTACCTCAATGAAATCAATAAACTTGATATTAGTAAGAATACAAATCTAACCTATCTTATGTGTACTAATAATGAATTATCTTCATTAGATATAAGTAATAATCTCACATTAAAACTTCTTGATTGCTCTGACAACAATCCTTTCTCTGAAACATCTTTCAAGGAATTACTAAATGATTTGCCTAATAGAAATAATAGTAGTAAAGGATATTTATACATTGATAATCCTAATAATTGGGATGTTTCCACTGCAGAAAATAAAGGTTGGCAAGTAAATTAACACCAATATAAAATCTACTCCCAATACTCACACTATTGGGATTTTTTTTCATTAAATCCCTATTCCCCTTCACAACAATCAAAACCAATCAATAACTTTAAAAATAATAATCTATGAGCAACACTAGCTAAATACCAACCACCAACACTTCAATCTGTAATATATAAGATATAAATACCATTGAAGTGTAGAGGATGAGATAATTAGTAGAACATCATTTTTACTCATTTTTAGTAAAAAAATTTATCATAAAAATTATCTTCAACTAGGTAAAAACATCACAAATTTTGCATGATTTTGCCCAAAAAACGAGGTAAAAAGCACACCTATCAAACAATTGATTTACAAATAATTATATTATCAATAACCAGATTTCTATTTTACATTTGATGTAAGCAATCATGTAAGCAAAAGAGGGAAAAAAAAGTTTAACTCATTTGTAAGTGGTTATAAATAAATAGATTGCGGAAATAGCTCAGTCGATAGAGCACTAGCCTTCCAAGCTGGGGGTCGCGGGTTTGAGTCCCGTTTTCCGCTCTCATTTTAAAGCACTTACGATTGTAGGTGCTTTTTTTATTTCAGGCCATTTTCATGGTTTTTACCCCCTCATGTAAGCAATGATGTAAGCAAAATCCCCCCCCCATGTAAACCAAGATGTAAACCAAATCATTATCCGGCTCCCCATGTGAGCATTAAAATAAAAGAAGTAATGGTAATCCTACCGAGAATGAAGAGAGAAGGTTCCTCTTTTTCGAAACTGATTCAGAGCTTACTCGTGGCTCATGCAGCCCGGATAGAATAAACTCCGCTTAAGCTCTGAATAAGCAACGAACGAGAGGTAGTTTCTCGATTACTTCACGGTTAGATTACGCCTAGTTCTCTACATAAACTGGAAGGCTAAACAAAATAAATTCGTGCATTGTAGTTTCCTGAAATTGGTTTACTCGATTTCAGGAAACTACAGGGAACTTCAAAGGAACTTTCTACTGTACAGAGGTCCGATCGGAATGATGCTACCTAGGAATACTTATTTCCCCTTCATTTTTCATTACAACTTAATTATTTACTCATTATTATCAAATTTTAGTATATTTGTATCCAACCTAATATATAAATCAAGATGCGGGAGCATACTGAACAGCCGGAATCAATCTATATCCTTCAACTCCAACATGGAGATAAAAAGAGCTTTGAAACTCTTTTTAATCAATATTACATTCCGTTAGTAGACTATGCCTACCGTTTACTACATGACCGGGATGCGGCCAAAGATATTATTCAAGACATATTCTTTCAACTATGGGATAAGCACTCTGACCTAAATATAAAAACCTCCCTGCATTCCTACCTGTATAAAATGGTTTACACCAAATGTATCAGTTCTATACGCCACCAAGCGGTGATTCAAAAATATATCGAACATTCCATGCTAGACATTTATTTCCAAGAACTGATTCAAACACCGGAATCCGAACTAGAATTAATAAACAAAGATATAAACCATTTTATCAACGAAGCAATAGACCAGCTCCCACCCCGTTGTAAAGAAATTTTTATTCTTAGCAGGATCGAACACAAATCGCATCAAGAAATTGCCCGACAATTAAATCTATCCACGAAAACAATTGAGAACCAATTAACAATTGCTCTTGCCCGCCTACGTAAAGAGCTTGAATGGTTACTCGTAGCCATTCTTTTCTTTAAACATTTTTAACTATTATTTTTTGGGGGATACTGAAATTCAATGCGTCATATCGTTAAATGACTCATTAATGAATCGGCATTATGGGTGATTCATAGATTTCTTTAAAATTTCAGTTATGCACGACAAAGACAATAATATAAAAAATGGTGATTTCGATCAAAAATCTACCCCTGACAAATCATCAAGGCCTTCCCCAACGAACGACTTTGGGACGCAAAACTCCATCGAGGATATGCTATTTAATATACTGAATGACACGGCATCCCCCGAAGAATTTTTGACATTTAAAGAATGGATCAAGGATGATTCACACGAGAAATATTTCCAACAGTTCAAACAGCTTTGGAACGCAACCACCCACGCATCTATTTCCGCACAGGAAAAAGCAAAGGCATTCCGGCAATATCAAAAATACATTTTATCGACGCCACACGGGAAACGCCACAACTATCTTCGCCAAATTCCCAAATATGCAGCGATCATCATTTTTTCTCTATCTATCGGGTATTATCTTGCCACTCAACAGGAATCGCCCGTACAGCCATTACCTTCCGCACAAATACAACATTTCCAATCTCCTACACTTATACGTGCAGACGGTTCGATAATTAACCTGATTACCACAGATACGACTCTTCAAGAAAAAGATGGAACACAATTACACCGATCCGGAGATCGCCAGATAAGATACCAGAAAAATAATAGCGTTGCCACTCAAGAAATTTACAACACGTTAAATATTCCTCGCGGGGAGCGATTCAATATCACGTTAGCGGATGGAACCAAAGTATGGTTAAACTCCGAAAGTTCCTTGATATTCCCCGTGAACTTCGTGGGCAAAGAGCGAGTCGTGCAACTCACGGGACAAGCCTATTTCGAGGTGCAAAAAGACTCACTTCATCCGTTTATCGTCAAGAGTCGTAACTTGGAAACACGAGTTCTCGGAACCTCTTTCGATATATGCTCTTACCCAGATATGGCAGAAACCAGTATAATCCTTGTCGAGGGATGTATTCAAGCAACCGCTTATCATAGAAAAGCCATTCTCCACGCGGACCAGCAACTCACGCTAGATACCCTACAACAAAAAATGTCGATCACGGACATTGATGCCAAGTTAATGACCCAATGGAAAGACGGCATTCTCCGCTTGGACAATCAAAATTTTAACGAAATGCTGGACAAACTATCTCGATGGTATGGCATCACATTTGTCAACAACGCCTCGATCGATTCCTCCGATCGTTTCAATGGTAAATTCCATCGGGAAGACATTCAAGAGGCCATGCACATCATCTCATTAAGCGCCAATATCACTTATACCATAAAACAAGATACCATTTTTATTCATCCGAAATAAAATCCACAAATACAAACTAACAAAATGACAAGCCTATGAAAAAAAATCAAGCACAAGGACATCGTTCCTCAAGGATTTTCAGGATATTCTTTATTTCCTGGATGACATGTATGCTCTACATTATCCCCTACCCGTCCATGGGGCAAGACAAAGGCATCACGTTGAACATGAAAAATGCCGAGGCGACACTCATATTCCTCAAAATAGAGCAACAGAGTTCTTACAAGTTCTTCTACAAAACAGAGCAGATCAAACAATTGAAGAACATCTCCATACAAGTCAGAAACGCCCCGATCAAAAACGTTCTGGACGAAATTTTCAACGGAACAAATTTCACGTATGAAACCACCGGGGAACAGATCGTTGTTTTAGAAAAGAAAATAGAAAAGAAAGAATTGATTACCGTCACGGGAAACGTGAAAGACACGAAAGGAGAAACAATTATCGGCGTTGCTATCGTGATCAAAGGAACCACGTCCGGCGTGGTGACAGACATCAACGGGAACTTCTCCATCAAAGCGGCCCCGGACAACATCTTACAATTCAGATTCTTAGGAATGAAGGATAAAGATCTACCGATACCTGCAAATCACCAACTTAATGTTATCATGGAAGACGACTCGCGGGTCATTGAAGAAGTTGTCGTGACCGGATACGGGGATTTCAAAAAATCATCCTACACGGGATCGGCTTCCGTGGTAAACATGGATAAAATGAAAAGTCTCCCGGTAGTGTCCGTTACCCAAATGCTGGAAGCCAATCTCCCGGGAGTATCTCTCTATTCAAACTCCGGACAACCCGGTTCGAACGTGAGCATGAGAATCCGCGGTATCGGCTCGTTCAATGCATCCAATGAACCCTTGTACGTGCTGGACGGTGTTCCGATCACATCGGGCAACATGAGTAGTAATGACATGAACACGGGCGGACTTGGCTTTATCTCCACGTTAAACCCGGCCGACATCGAAAACATCACGGTTCTGAAAGATGCCGCTTCCGCCTCGCTTTACGGGGCAAGGGGAGCCAACGGGGTCGTTCTGATTACCACGAGAAAAGGATCACAGGGGAAGACAACATACAGCCTGAAAGCCAGCTACGGTATTTCTGATCTCGCTTACACTTTTCGGGAAACCATGGGAGGAGACGAACGCCGGGAATTAATCCGGGAAGGTTATCTCAATGCTCAGCTAGATGAAGGGGCTACCCCGGAAGCCGCGGCAGAATACGCGGACCAACAAGCTGACATTTACGCGTCAAAACCGGCAAACGGTTATTCCGACTGGTTTGACGAGCTATTCCGCAAGGGCCACCAGCAGAGCTATGATTTCTCCGCAATGGGTGGCAACTCGAATACTCAATTCGCCGGAAGTATCAGTTATACCAAACAGGAAGGTGTGTCCATTAATTCGGGATTCGAACGCCTGGGAGGACATTTCAATTTTTCCAACACGTATAAACGTTTCGATCTGGCCATGAACGCCCTATTATCCGTCACCAAATCCAAAGCGACGCCCGAGGGACAGTGGTATTCCAGTGCCATGTACACGTCCAAGTACAGCTTGACGCCTTCTGTCCCGATCTACAACGAGGACGGGACGTATAACACGAATATCCCGTTAAACGGCAATCTAAACCCTCTTTACGAGAACACAATCAACGATTACTACACGCAGGTTGCCCGAACATTCGCATCACTCGAAGCCGGGTACACAATTATCAAGGGCCTCAAATTGTCCACATCATTCAACGTGGATTACACCTACACGAAAGATTTCCGTTACTTCTCCC
>ERZ857951.1392-NODE-1392-length-25665-cov-3.956658_pt1 | contig 25665 bp, 16 predicted proteins | sample MGYA00519759_ERZ857951 | MGnify/ENA primary metagenome ERZ857951 (study PRJEB31778, sample SAMEA3449377) | human gut metagenome | biome: human gut; feature: human-associated habitat; material: faeces | place: United Kingdom | collected 2010/2012 ...
TGACGGGTAAATGGTAATCTGATTCCTGTAACAGTCTTAATATCTTTATACCAATCCGAAGAATTCTGCCATCCACTTTCTGTCATAACAGTATATTTTATAACTCTAGATCCTTTAAGCATTTTAACTTGCTCTGTATGTTCATATGGTGGATAATACTCTTGCCCACTACCATTACCTTCCTCATATAAAGAAATATAAATAATTTCATCCTTCTGAACTGGTAGACGTGTCACAAATGTATATTCCACATATTTTTTCAGATAAGCTCTCCCCATATTACTAGAATTTTCATCCCATTCTCTTGTAAAATATATTATATCATTCGGTGCTGTTGTACCATACATACGATTGACACCAGCAATATCTCCATTAGATAATCCATCTCTTTGGCCTGAAAAAGTGGTTCCATTTTTTCTTGTCATAGTCGGTTTGCTAATATCCACTGCAAACGAATTTATAGAAGAATAAAGCATTATCGAATTAAAATCAAACGAACCTAGATCAGAACCTTGATAGCCTTCATCTGTATATTTTTTATAAGCATACTGCCACTCTTTCTTGATATTTCCCCAATTTATTGTCACATAACTATCTCTATCAGCTCTATTATGCTCATGAAACAAACCTAAAGCATGCCCTATTTCATGAACCACTGTCCCCATACCACTATTTTTATATATTGTTATTAACTGCATTCCTCCCATCTTTCCCACATAAGAAAAATTACCATCGCCATTTACAAAACTAACATAGTCAGAAATGCCATCAACCTTTGTCCAAAAACGAATGCTAGTATTCGTCTCTATATGGTTTATAGCACGCTGAACAGTATTAGTATCATAAAATCCAGAAGACATCGTATAAAAAATGACATTACCCGGCCACCGTTTTGATAATGCCGTTATATATGCCGATTTAGTTTGAGGAACTGAATTTAATGAAGCTAGTTGCTCTTTAGACAAAATTATATCTCCATCTAAAATATAAATACTATCACATTTTGCGAGCTGCACACCATTAGATAACGTAATAATGTCTTTTGGCTTATTAGGCAAAGCTATCTCTATCTCTCCTTGATCTTGACAAGAATTATTTTTAAAAGAATTTTCACAAGTAGAAATATCATCACTACAAGAAAAACAAGCAATAGAGCCTATTAGCAATACTAAAAAATCAAATTGTTTCATAACATTCATTATTTAGTTAATAAAATTGTCACACTTCCTATTCATCATCAAATCAACAAGAATAAGAGAAAAACGACTTAATTTCCAAATAACATCCTTATCCAAATCTAAAAACGATCCAATCCAAAATTAAGCGAAGCAGAACAGTATAAATAGTTTTTCTATAAAAGTATAGTTTATTTTTGCATAATATTTACAAATAAAAAAAATACGTCTAATATTTAACATAAATTATACCTCATATCATAAAAAACATATTACTGTGGAAATTAAAGAATTATAAATACTAAGAGCAAGTCACTTACCTTACCATTTTAAATTGCGAGCAGACATTTACAGACACTATTCTTTTTAGCTGTACTGAATTTCTTGTTTGTCATCCCGACACAAGTGCAGGTAACAATAGTCAGTATGAGTAGAAGTCATGTTTCAAGTTATTGATGTGATCTTTCTGGCGGTTCATGAACCTTCAGGAACAGATTATAGTACGATCACGAACGTTTGTCTCTATGAGGTATGCGCACAAGAAGTCCATACAAAGTTATGATTTCTGGCGTAGGTTATCGATCTACCGTTCAGTCCAACATTACCCTGCAGGTAAAACCGAACATCATTTCCAATTGAGCCTTGATTTCATGAATATCGGTAATATGATCAACTCGAAATGGGGTGTAATGAAGAACGCATCTTCTTCCAACGGTTGCCGTATCTTGAAATATGAAGGTATGGATGATAATAAGACTCCAATTTTCTCCATGTATAAGATCAATGGTGAATATCCGACCGAGACTTATTCTTATAACCGTATCTATACTGAATGCTGGAAAATGCAGGTTGGTATCCGTTACATCTTTAATTAATCAAGAGATATAACTCCATAAAAAAGGCGGGGAACAAATTTTCCCGCCTTTTCTATTTCATCATATATCCTCTCCTCCTCGCAAGGCATCCGCTATATCTTGATGCCGCTGGGCTAATTCGTCCTCTCCGATCGCCCGGAAACCCTCCGCCAGATATTCGTGGGAAGCCGCATGTTTAGGTTTGATACTTACCGCCTGCTGGAAATCCAGAATAGCTTCATCGTAATATTTGAGCTTCAATAGGCATTTTCCACGGTTATAGCGGGCCTTAAAAGATTTCGGACTTAATTTTACCGCTTTGTTTAAACAAACCTGAGCGTCGTAGTCCTCACCTATATCCAATAAAGTAACCCCTTTGCGTACCCAAGCTTCCACATAATTCGGATTCAAATTCAAGGCTTTATCAAAACAACGAATAGCGGCATTCGCGTCATGGGCCTTCGTTATGCACTCGTTACCCATCAAGTAATATTCATGCGCATACTCTTTCTGGGTCTCACGAAGCGAATGCAATTCTTCCCTCAGAGCCTTAATCTGTGCCTTTTGACTATTCAAGGCTTGCAATTTCAAACGAAGCAGCCGTTGTACCATCGGATTATCCAATTCATTCCGTTTAGATACGGCGGCGGCAAAAGCCTCGACCGCCTCTTTCATATTACCCTGCCGAAAACCCTGAGCCGCCCGACCATATTGCAATTCCGCCTCGCTCTCTTTGATACTTTTCTCTATTAATGCTTGGTTATTGAATATTTGGCTGAATTCTACGATCTCTTTCCGGATAAAGATATCCCGGGAAGAGATCTTGCTTTTTAGCACCAATCCTTCCAATGAAGTACAACGACTCAACGCCACATAGGTTTGTCCCCCGGCAAATACCCCTCCGGTCAAATCAACTACCACCCGGCTAAAAGTCAAGCCTTGACTCTTATGCACCGTGATCGCCCAAGCCAAACGAATCGGCAATTGTTCGAACGTACCGACAATCTCTTCCTCGATCCGTTTCTCTTTCTCGTTATATTTGTATTTATAATTTCGCCATGAGGTAGGTTCGACCAAATGTTCTACACCGCTCTCCAGCAAGACATAAACATTTCCATTCTCATCGATACCCGATACCATACCGATCGTCCCGTTCACCCAACGACGCTCATAATCATTATCGATAAAAATAACCTGCGCCTGTTCCTTGATGGATAAATTCAGCTGGGTAGGTAGTGAGGATTCCGGAAAATCCCCCTCGATCTTTCCCACGGAGACGTACTCTTCTCCGGGAAGCTCGGCCAACTTCTTCTCATTGATAAAATCAACCTGATCCCGGCGAGTGGCCAACGTGATATACATATCCTCATTCTGAGGCTCGAAAGACGGAAAATAACGACCGTTCAACGTATCCAACTCCTGTTTTCTAGCGGCATTATTACGAATCCGATCCAATATATTGATAAAAACAGAATCGGTCTGGCGATACACTTTTTGCAACTCGATCGGCACTAAATTAATGTCCTTGAACACACGAGCCGAGAAAAAGAAAGGGCTCGCATAGAACAAACTCAATATCTCTTTTTGATCCGACGGAACAACCGGTTCCAACTGGAAGACATCTCCCACGAACAATAGCTGCTTTCCGCCAAAAGGCAATCGCATATTACCGGAATAGACCCTCAAGATACGATCTACACAATCAATAATATCCGCCCTCACCATCGATATCTCGTCAATGATGATCAAATCGACCTCCGCGATAATTTTCCGTTTCTCCTTCGGATACTTAAAAAACTCAAAGATACGACCATGAGACAAACTTAAATCCGGATCATCCGGCAACATCGGCCGAAAAGGGAGCTTGAAAAAGGAATGCAAGGTAACGCCGCCCGCATTTATGGCCGCTATTCCGGTAGGAGCCAGCACCACATACTTTTTCTTCGTATGATTGCAAATATACTTCAAAAAAGTAGACTTGCCGGTCCCTGCTTTCCCTGTCAGGAAAACAGACTGGCGAGTGTGGGTGATCAGTTGCAAGGCATCCTGAAACTCCTTATTGTTCGTGTCTAACTGAAAGTCCAAGTATATAATTTTTAGATGAGACAAAGCTATGAAAATATTTACAGATCACTCTAATAATATCCCTCAAAATATTTGGCAGTCTCCATAAAAATCACTTATTTTGTGATATCAAATTAATATCAAAAACAAATCATCATGAAAGCAACCGAAAAGACATTCAACGGACTGAGAATCTCGGGGTTTATTGCTCTTTTTCTCCTATTGGCTCTATCGGGTCTCTGCTGCTATTTAATCGCAGACACCAACGAGACTTGGAGCGTAATCACCGGCATCGTCGGACTCTGCCTGTTAGTGGTTTGTTTATTGGGATTCATGGAAATCGAGCCCAACAATGCCCGAGTAATGCTCTTTTTCGGAAAATATAAAGGGACAATTACTGATAACGGATTTTTCTGGGTCAATCCACTTTACAGCAAAAAGAAAATCACGTTACGTGCCCGTAACTTAGATGTCCCTCCTATCAAGGTTAACGATAAGGTCGGTAATCCGGTTATGATCGGGGCCGTGATGGTATGGAAAGTCAAGGATACTTATAAAGCGATGTTCGACATCGATTCTTCGTCCATTAGTATCTCCTCGAATAAATCATTCATATCACTGGGAGAATCCTCTGAATTATCCCAACGAATGCAGAATTATGAGAATTTCGTGCAGATACAAAGTGACGCCGCCATCCGTAAGATAGCTGGCATGTATGCCTATGATTATAACGAGAGCAAAGATCCCGTCACCTTACGATCCGATGACGGGGAGGTCGCTCAAAAACTGGAAGAGGAATTAAACAGTCGTTTGGCGATAGCAGGCATTGAGGTATTGGAAGCTCGTATCAATTACTTAGCGTATGCTTCCGAGATCGCCGGAGTCATGTTACGCCGCCAGCAAGCGGAAGCCATTATCGCCGCAAGAGAACGGATCGTGGAGGGAGCGGTCAGCATGGTTCGACTCGCCTTGAACAAACTGGATCAAGACAATGTTGTGGAATTGGATGAGGAACGGAAGGCTGCGATGGTTAGCAACCTGTTGGTAGTCCTTTGCGCTGACGAGGCAGCGCAACCTGTCGTAAATACCGGGACCCTACATCATTAATGTAAGAATTTAATATTAATACTAGTATATGGCCAAAAAAGATAATACTGTCAAAAGCTTCATCCTTCGGGTGGACGCTGATATGATGGAAGCTATCGAAGCTTGGGCTGCGGACGAATTTCGCAGCACCAATGGCCAAATCCAGTACATTCTGGACCAAGCCTTACGAAAGGCAGGACGGTTGAAGAAGAAAAGACTGCCCCGGCCACAAAACGACGACAAGTCATAAAAAAAAGCCTGATCTTTCGATCAGGCTTTTTTATTAACGGCTAATGAACAGCCAAGCATCTTTATACTTTTCTATTTTTCGAAGTGTCGCCATGTAGCTCTCGGCATCCGCCCGGTTATTAAACTTATCCGCATAAATACGATATTTACCATCACGAACCACCTTGCTTACATTCTTACATTGCGTGCGGTCTACACCGGATATATACTCATTCGCCTGCTCCTCTGTCGGGAAACTCGCTATTACGATATGATACATCTTTTTCGTCGCCACGAGTTCCGCTTTCGGAGCGGGGACAGCGACTTCTTTCCTTACCTCAGGGGCAGAAGGCGCTTTGGCAATCTCAGTCTCCTTAGTCGCTTCTATTTTGGGAGTTACCTCCGCTACCATCTCGTCCACTTGAGATATTTGAATTTCCTCCGGCTGAGAAATAGGTTCCTCGAACCTATAATTTATCATCTCCGTAGGAACAAAACTAGCTGTATAAGCGGACAGGTTTACTTCTTTCACCGGAGTTGAAACCACAAAGAATAATGCGACAGCAGCAGCTGATGCCGCGACAACCCGGATCAACTTACGACTAACCGGGATATAGAACACATCTTTCTTTTTCTTACCCGCAAGTAAAGCAACCTCTTCCCGCTCCTCCTCCAATGATCGCAAAACCGGAAAATGAAACGATGGTAAACCATACGAATCCGCATTGAATACCCCAGAATCGCCCGGCGTAAAAATGGTCTGCCCTTCCTCTCCTATAGAGAAAGTCCCGATTCGCCCCAATGTTATCCGCTTGTCTTGTTCCAAAGAAACATTCAAAGCCTCGATATCCTCTTCCATCAACTGAGCTTTCCGGTAATCAACGCCATACGTCTGCATATATGACTCGGAGAGCAAGCCGTCTGTATGCTGTAGCGTGACATTAAACATAACCTCTTTACGCATCGGCCGGAACAAATGTTCCTCTTCCTGATACGTCGCCGGCAAAGTTTGCAGCACGAAACCACCAAACTTCGGCAAGATCACACAATCGTGCGTCAGCAACAAGCGTTCAATATGTGTTATTATCCTTAACATAGAGACAAAGGTAAATATCTTTATAGAAATAACAAAAAAAGAGCACTTTTTTCCTTTGAAATGACCCGGAAAATTATATGCATGACATTCTCATTTCAAAATCCACATGACACCCATATAGTCATCCGACCCTCCATACTGGTCGCTAATTGATTTTGAGACATTATCCATATTGTAATCCAACTCTTCCGATGGATACATCCATCTTAACGGCATTTTATCAGAAGGTATATTCCTATTCGATTTCGGATTTATCGGAATATTCGGTACACCTGTCCTACGATATTCAAAGAAAGCATTGTAAGGTGTTTGAAGAAACGTCAATATGTACTTTTGCCAAATAATCTGACTCAACTGTTCTTGAAAATCACTAGCGAATTTAACGCCTTGGTTTCCGAGATATTCTTGAATATAGGCATCTGTTATTTTTCGATTATGATGGAACATAACATCATCGGGTGTATTATCCGCCACAAACCGCATTGAAGAACGAACGCCTTCCTCATAATACTCTTTGGGACTTTTTGAGATAAAACCTCTCAGAGCCATCTCAGCCAGTATAAAATTTTGTTCTTGATAACTCAAGAAAAATACAGGCTCGCCCTCCGGCAGTTCCTCGTAGCGATCATTTATTTGAGAAACAGTTCCCCCACTCACAAAAGTCAAGATCTCAGACTCCGGTAAGGTCGGGTCAACTCCACCATAAGCATCCCATTCCGAGGGATCCAACTTGGCCTCTTCTGAGCTCGGTGTCGGTTTCGCATAATAAAATAAACGATAATCTTTCAAGGCTTTCAATTTATCAACAAAAAGATTAGTCATCCTGTCATTATTCACAAAACTATTAATTTCCTTAAAATAAGGATATTTCTGTCCAGCCTTATTAGAGTACACAACTTGGAAATTATCCGCACTCGACTCAAAAACAGGTCTGTTATTGATAATCTCATTGATTCTTTCCCGAACCTTTAAATCCGGATCATCGACCTTTTTATACAAATTAAGAAGCAACTTCAATTGCATAACATTCACAGCCTTACGCCATTTCGTCACATCCCCTCCATAAATATAATCACCCTCAAAATTAGTGCCAGCACTAAAGAGACGGTCCGCCTCATCCAATTCATTCAATAACCCGAGAAAAACATCTTTTTGAGAGTCATATTTCGGGAAATACACCTCTTCATCCTCAGCTCTTAAAGCTTCAGAATAAGGTATGTCCCCCACTTGCATTGTCAAATTGAAGAAAAAGAAAACCCGTACGAAATGAGACAATGCCGTATAGGAGTTTTTCAACTCATCATTCGTCGCAAAATCAATCATCTTCGAGGCATTCCGCAAATCTCTCAAAGCATCATAATTCGCTCCACCCAACAAATTGAATGCCAGATCTATATCATTAGCCTCTGTCCACGACAAATACTTAGCTAACAATTCATCCCGGATAAAATCCTTTCCATTCCCATTTTTATAGGTGGTAATATCACGTAACAGTTCTGTTGCCAACATCGCAGATGTTACTTTGTTAGTTGAGTCGGGATTTGTATTTACGCTTTCGAAATCATCACATCCAACCATACCCAACAAAACCAGTCCGCATATCAATATATTTTTAATTTTCATACGTTTAGCTTTTAAAATTCAACTTTTAAGTTTACACCTACATACCTTATAGATGGAGAAGATATATCCTCGCCCTCAATATCCTCAAAGCCATCCGGATCCGAGAATCTAAAATCTTTGGTCAACACAAATAAGTTCTGTCCGATAAAGCCTACATAACAGCTATTCATACTTAACTTACTAATAAACTTCTTCGGCAAATTATATCCGATTGACATTTCCCTCAATTTCAAGAACGTCTTTTTCTGAACTAATTTATCTGGATTATTATGGCTGCTTCTTACAAAATCCTCATAAGAAGTCTCGATATCATTCGGAGCGAATACCCGCGTATCTGATGTAATCCTGCCATATTGATCATATTTGACCTCGCCTGATACAATCTTGACACCTTCACCCACATAATTTTTCTTGCCATTCACCACCTCATCATATCTCCATTGATTGTCCGTATCCGGATGAGCGCCGGTTTCCAACATGTGGAATTCCGTATTCGACCATGATTTTCCACCAATACGGCCATCAAAATTGAGTGTCAGCGTAAAGTTCTTATACTTGAATACATTTGCTAGACCATACTCTAAATCCGGATCCGTATAACCTATCAAAGAGCTATATTGGCTCCTAGACATCAAGCCATTCGTATTAATAATATAATTACCATCCGGATCTTTGTCATAGCCTTTATATGAATAAGAATCCGTACGAGCGCCCACGTATGTCCACAAATTATCCGGGCTGAAGCTCTCATCCAATTTAGCGTAATACCTCTTGCTCGTCGAAAGATTCAACGACACATCCCATGAGAAATCACGGACTTGCACCGGAGTAGCGTCAATAGAAATCTCCACCCCCCGACGAACATATTCTTCGTCAATATTCATCAATCTCGATTTATATCCCGTAGCGGAAGATATCCTTTGGCTGATCGTATTATTATAAGTCAACTTATTGAAATAACTCACATCTAATTTCAAGCGATGTCCTTGCAAGAAATGAATGCCCGTACCTATTTCCCATGTACGATTCGTGATAGGCTTTACGTCGCCACGCAAATAATCCGGATAACTAGCCGTATTCAAGCCATCCCAAACATTCTGTTTAATCGTATAGGCCCGATCTAAATCATAAATAGCTAAATCGGTTTTAGAGACAGTCCACGATCCTCTCAATTTCCAGAAGGGTATCCAATCCGGCAAGCTTATTATATTAGAAGGAATAATACTCACTCCCACGGAAGGATAAAAATATGATTTATCATTTGAAGGCAAAGTAGAAGACCAGTCATTACGCCCAGTAGCCTCCAGATAATAAGTATCCTTATACCCCAATGTCAACGTGCCGAACAGACTATTCACTTTTTTCGTCTTAGTCTCCGCATCCACGATCGGACTTTCTACGGAAGCTTTTATCGAATAAAAACCGGGAACAGACAAGCCATTCTTCGTGGAAGCTTCCAGATTCTTTGTTTTCGTATAATAAAGAGAACCTCCCAATAAACCGTCAACACTAAAATCACTCAGCTTCTTATTAAACAGCAAGAAGAAATCATAATTCATGGTAAAACCAGTCTTCTTGCCCTCTTTATAATAACCCAGCGCTCCGTCTTCCCAGCCACCACGGCCTTTAGAGATCGTTCCCACCGAAGAACGAGTCACATTATTATTCGCATAAGCGACTCCTCCCGCACGCAATTGCAATTTCATCCAAGGGAGTATCTCGTACTTAAAAGACAATGAACCATTCGTCGTAAAATTATTTATCGACTTAATCTTCTCATAAGCCTCAAAATAAGGATTATCATACCAATCCGTATAATGCCAATTTTGCTTTTCATTTGGGACAAGCCAATAATCCTTGTAATCCCGCAGATCATACTCCGGACCAGTCCATAATAAAATATTGTACATATATCCGGTACCATATCCATACCCAGCCGTATTCGGCGCAGATTCCTGCGTAAAGTTCATACTACCTTCCACGCTCGCCTTATTGCCTAGTTTCAGCTCTCCACCAATATTATACCAGAATTTATTCTTACGTGAATTCGGATATTGATTCTTATCATACAAATAAGACAAAGAAGTGCGGATGCTTCCATTCTTACCAGAAGAGGATACACTGACCGTAGTATTACTGATCATACTAAACTCCAAGAAATTCTTAAAATTATTCTTACCCCTCGAAGTCAACTCCATTTCCCGATACTCTTTCTTAATAGGATCCCATTGCGTATAAACACGACCAATATCCAACTTATCGCCCCAGACATAATCTATATTATCAAATTTACCTCCAGACCCGGCGCTATAAGCCGTCTGCACCTCCGGTATTTTTAACTGTCCGGCATTAAACATATTACTGGTATTTACCTCTATAGAAAAGCCCTTATCACCCCCTTTCTTAGTGGTAATCATGATCGCTCCATTACCTCCTCGGGAACCATACAACGCAGAGGCCGTAGCCCCTTTCAACACAGTAATATTCTCAATCACATCCTGGTTGAAATCACTAAACGCTTGATTTGTAGGAACGCCATCCACGACGACCAAAGGCTCCTCTCCACGTAATTTTATCTTAGGAGCGACCCCAAATTCCGTAGAATTATACACTCGCATGCCCGAGATCCTACCACTTAAACTCGTCGCGATATTCACGCCCTTAACTTTCTCCAATTCATCTCCCTTGAACTTTTGTGTAGCATAACCTAACGCTTTCTCTGAACGAGTAATACCCAAAGCGGTAACGACAACTTCCTCCAAGGCTTTTGAATCTTCATCAAGCACTATCTGGAGAACTTTTTTATCCCCAACAGGAACCTCTTTTTCTTGAAAACCGACATAAGATACCATTAGCACATTCCCAGCGGAAACATCCAAGGAAAAGTTTCCATCCAGATCACTAATAGTGCCGTTAGTCGTTCCTTTTTCTACTACATTCGCACCAATCACTGGATCCCCGTGAGCATCTTTCACGACACCTGTTATTTTTACCTTTTTCGTCTGTTGATTAGCAATCGGTAAATCCTCTTTTTTCGTGTCTCGACGTACGATTATTTGACGATTATTAATAATATACTCAATATCCGTTCCGCTGAATAATTTATCTAATATTATCTCTACAGACTGATCCCGAACATCCAGATTAACTTTCCTATGCAAATCAATGTTAGAACCATGATACACAAAAATAAACTCACTGTTTTTCTCAATGTATTCAAATACATCTTCTACCGTACGATCATTCATTTGAATGCTTAGCATAGTCCGTTGCGCATATAGGGAAGACGCATATATCGCAGATCCTCCAAAACTTACCAGACATAAGGCTAAACCAAGACTTTTGAGAAAATGATTTGATTCTCGGCAGAAATCTTCTTTTTTCTTCATACCTTTGTAATGTTTTTTCTTTAGTACGTAATTATTGATTAAACAAAGCTCTTGAGCCGGAAGATATGGCAGTATCTTCTGGCTCTCTTGTAAATGCAAACACGCTTACAGATCATTCCTTTCCCATAGGCAAATTATTTTAATAAAATTATATTATTCTCCCCGTCTCTCTCTTGGCGTAGAAAAAGAGATTGACAAATAATCTCAACAACTTCCTCCAAGTTCTCTCTCAGGTCCAATTTTCCTGAAATAGGTATTTCACCTATCTCTTTGCCAAATAAAATAGTCCGGCCATAATAACGAGACAACCGATTTAAGACCTCTCCAACCTTACGATCATTTAACAGCATCAAGTTATCTTTCCAACAAATATGTTCAAAGACATCTACCTTTTTGATCGATATTTCTTTACCCTTTAACTCAAGCATATCATCAGGGCTCAGCACATTCTTACCATTATCGCCATTTTTCACCTCGACCTGTCCTTCCACTAATACAACGGAAGCCGCAGGTTCATCCCGATAAGCACACACATTGAATCGAGTGCCAAGCACTTTTACCTCGATCGTACTCGTTTTAACAATAAAAGGGCGAGAAGGGTCCGCAGCAACTTCCAAATAGACCTCTCCATCCACTAATATCTCCCGCTTATCTTTAGCAAAAACCGTAGGAAAAATCACCCGGGTCTCTGCATTAATATACATTTTAGTTCCATCTGAAAATACGATATTCGCACGCCGTCCTTTCGGTACTATTATTTGATCCGGCTCATCAATTTTAGTTTCTTGCTCATTCTTTTCTATTTGGTGTTCCTCTACATTTGATTTGCCTACCGTATCATAAATTACCGTAGCTTCATCTTTCAGTTGAACCCAACCTTGATCCTTCACCAAGACAATCTCATCCCCCGGCAAGGCGCCAACATTCTTTTCCTCCAACAAGGCCAAAGGCAATGAAGATTTATCATGTCCCATCATCCAAAAATAACATCCCACGGCAAGAAGCAACATGACGGCGGCCGCTACGGAAGAAACAAGATAGCGTATACGTAAAACAGAGGTCTTACGGGGAGCATTCAAACGTTCCTCCAGCTTCTGCCAAGAAGAAAGTGCCAGTCGCGAATCCACTCGCTCCTCTTCACGAACTTTACGCAACAAATCTTCTCCGGCTTGCCGAAATGAATCCTTCTCAACCATGTCCTGTTTCTTATTCACGAGATACCTGTTTACTCTTATTACGGATGGAATTCGTTTTGGTACTCACTTTTTACCGGGAAAAATAGCGAATCCGCCATTTTTTTCATTCTTACAACCTCTTTTGCCATCCCTAGGGCACGGCTGTGCCACCTTGATGGCACAACTATGCCACACCGATGGCACAGCTGTGCCACTTGGATGGCACGACTGTGCCATCAAGGTGAAAATTATTGGCACAATATATCTTTGATATACTGCGACATAAAGAGAGTCCAAGAATACATTAAAGCTCCAACGAGAACCACCGCCTTAACTTACGGAGTGTTCTAGACAATAAATTTTTACTGGATTGGTAATTTATGCCTAAAATACCAGCTATCTCATTATGCCCCAATTCATTTACATAATAAAGATAAATGATCTCTCGCTGATGGGGAGAAAGTTTTGTCAAGGCTTTCATCAAAAGTTTAACCCGGTCGTCCGCATCTGTCGTATCCAATGCGATACGGGAGAATAACTCATCCACTTGAAACACGTCCTCATATAAGGAGACATCCTCCATTTTCCTGTTTTTCTCGATCGTATCATACAGCTTATGTCTTAAAGCCTTAAGCAGATATCCTCTGACATTCGCCGTCGGAGAGAGGGAGGTATGGTTTTGAATCAAATTGATAAAAATATCCTGTACGCAATCTTCCACCAAGTTCTTGTCGGGAAATAACTTGATTCCATAATTGCGCAGCAATGCGTAAAATCGGCAATAAAGCTCACGGAAGGCTTCCTTATCTCCCTTCAGACACGATTCCCATAGCTTCTCATCGGATATTCCCATATAAATAAACTCCCGAAGATTTCCCGCAAACATACACAAAAAACATTCAATTTCAGTTAAGAGCAATAAAAAAATACAAAAAAGCACGTACACCACCATGAATAACGATGTACGTGCTTCTAAAAAATCACATGGGAAAATCACTTATACCGTTTGCCTTGCCACGGTATCATACCCGTCTGACGGATATGCTCCATCAAGCCATTGAACAAGTTTTTATACGTATCCGAAGATCGTTCCCCTATCGGACTTTGTTCCTTCGGATCTTCCTTTATATTAAAGAATTGGATAGGCTCCCAAGGAGTATTTTGTAAAATCTTGAAATCCCGGTATTGAGATGCGTAATATGCCTGACCTCCATATCGGGAATTACCTTCCCTTCGTACCCAATGCACCATTCGATCTCCGGTATCTTGTTCCTCACCCCGCAAAAGAGGCAAGATACTGATACCGTCGATCTCATGCGATACAGGCACGGCTGTCAGATCGCATAAGGTCGGAAACATATCCGAAAGCATGACGAAATTATCACGTACCGCCGGACGGATCTGGTTCTTCCAATAAATACCTCCGGCTACCCGGATCCCTCCCTCATACATATCCTGCTTCGCGCCTCTGAACGGGCCGTTATTCGCACCCGCATCGTCCTGCCCTCCATTATCAGAGGTAAATATAATGATCGTATTCTCCAACTGGCCATTCTGTTCCAAGGCCTCATACACACGTCCGACGTTATAATCCAAATGCTCAATCAAGGCGACAATCTTAGCACGCTTCTCAGGAAGTGGCGGTTCACGCTTTTTCACCTTTTCCAGCCATTCCTGAGGAGGTTGTATCGGGGTATGTGGGGCATTATAAGCTAAATACAAGAAGAAAGGTTCTTGTTTTTGCTTCATATCCGACAGGTAACGGATCGCCCAATCAGAGAAAATCTCTGTAGCATGTCCTTGTGGATCGATCTCTTTCAAGTTCTCACGCATATAATTATTCCCGAAACGACGATGGGTATAATAATCATCCATCATATCCCCTAAAAATCCCCGGTAGAAATCGAACCCCCTTTCCGTAGGGGTATTCGGAGACTCCAATCCTAGATTCCATTTTCCAACCATCGCATTATGATAGCCTCTTTTCTTCAACATCTGGGGTAATAATACGGCATCCTCCGACAGATACCCCCAACTATCCTCTTTATGCGTACGAATGACTCCCGGTACACCTACCATATCCGGATAACGCCCGGTTAATAACGAGGCTCTACTAGGAGAGGAGACCGGACAGTTCGCATGGAAATTCGTGAAACGAACTCCTTCATTTAATAATTTATCGATATGTGGAGTTTGAATGTCCTTGGCGGCTCCTTGACAGGACAAATCGCCATATCCCAAATCATCCACCAAAATCAGCAGGATATTCGGGCTATCCGGCAAAGCCTTTGTTTGTGCGGAAGCTGCGGAAAAAGCCAATCCGCAAGCCGCTGTTAGTATATATTTATTCATCTAATCTAGTGTTTTTAAATGTCCCATTACATCATATCACATACGGAAGGCTTGATCTTCATTCCTTTCTTATGTTTCTCACCGGCCTCGATCAGTAATTTCACGATCTCCGGATGCTTATCCGCCTGATTGAATCGCTCTGAGATATCTGTCTCCACGTTATACAACAAGGGTTCTGCCGGAGTCTCGATCTTACAGGTACGCAGATATTGGTCCTTGATCGTCTTAAAATAATACTTCCACTCCCCTTTACGGATCGCCATCAACTCGCTTCCCCACCAATAATAAACCTCATCACGGGCGGAATGCTTTTCCTCAAACAATAATCCGGTTTGATTCACGCCATCCAATACAAGATCTTTCGGTTGCTCGATACCCGCCATCGAGAGGAAAGTCGGATATAAATCCATCGAGGTCATAATCTCATCGTTGATCGCCGGATTGATTTTTCCCGGCATCCAACAAATGGCCGGAACCCGGAAGCCACCTTCCCACCAAGTACCCTTGCCATCCTTCAACGGACCTGCGGAACCACCATTCTCATGCTCCGTCAGCCAAGGGCCGTTATCGCTGGTAAAAATAACAAACGTATTCTCGTCCAAGCCATTTTCACGCAGAGCCTTCAACACCTCCCCAACGCTCCAGTCTATTTCCTCAACCACATCTCCGTACAGGCCTCGTTTGCTCGTTCCCTCGAAACGGGCATTCGTGTACAATGGGATATGCGGGAAGGTATGAGCGAAATAAAGGAAGAAAGGTTCCTTTGAATGATCCTTGATGAACGATACCGCTTTCTCCGTATAGCGACGGGTTAATTCTCCCTGATCCGGTTCCGATTCGATTTCCTTACCATCCAATATCAATGGAGTCGGTGGAAAATTCCGGGCATGCGCGCCTTTATTCTGAACGGGGCTCATATCATTGGAATAAGGTATGCCGAAATAGGTATCAAAACCATGATCCGTCGGTAAATAGGGAGAAAACGCTCCTAAATGCCATTTGCCTACACAGCCGGTCGCATACCCGTTTTGTTGTAAAACTTTGGCGATCGTAACCTCGTCTTGCCCTAACCCTGCCTTTGAGTTAGGGAAAAGTACGGCCACACGATCTCCATACAATCCATTTCGAACCGGCAAACGTCCGGTCATTAACGCGGCCCGACTTGGCGTAGAGACCCCAGCCCCCACATAAAACTGGGTCAGCTTCATTCCTTCACAAGCCATACGGTCTATATTCGGTGTGCGGATCGTGGGATTCCCATAGCAACTCAAATCCCCATATCCCATATCGTCACAGAATATGATTACAAAATTAGGCTTATTGGCCGCATCCGAGGCAGCGTTCAAACTCAAGCTGTTCGATAATACCGCCGCTGTTAAAACAGACAATGATTTCAGTGTTTTCATATGCGTATCTTTTTATTTAAGTAAACGGGGAAAAGGTTCATCTATAATACCGGCAGGACGCTGGTTCCGGCCTTCATATCCCCAATCTCCCATATCACTACGAACCTGTTCGATCCATTGATTCATCTTCGTTACTACTTCGGGATGTTTATCGATGACATTGGTTGTTTCCGACAAATCATTCCCCAAATTATATAAACGAGCTTCACCGACTTCCGTATCCGGGAAGTGAGGGCCTTTGATACGTTCCTTCAAAGGTAAATGATACTTCCAGTTTCCCCAACGTACCGCCTGTAATTGTTGTTTCTGGTAATAATAGAAAGTCTCCGTGGGCGATGCCATCGATTCTCCCTCCAAGATTCCAGACACATTATGTCCATCTATCACCCGGTCGGAAGGAACCGCATAACCGCAATAATGCGCCAATGTCGGTAAGAAATCCATCGAAGTCACCAGATTATCAGTCTCCTGTCCCGCCGGTATTTTAGCGGGCCATCTCATTATACAAGGCACCCTGAATCCACCTTCATACGTCGTACCCTTTTGGCCTCTCAACGGACGGTTCGTACCGCCGAAGTGTTCATCCGCACCATTATCGGAAGTAAAGATAATCAAGGTATTTTGATCCAATCCTTCCTCCTTTAAAGTCTCAAGCAAGACTCCCATCGACCAATCCAATTCCTCGGTCGCATCTCCATAGAGTCCGTTCTGAGACTTTCCCTTGAAAGCGGGAGAAGCCGCTAACGGATTATGAGTCATATTATGGCACAAATAAATAAAGAACGGTGATTCCTTATGAGACTTTATAAACTCCACAGTCTTATTGGTATAACGAATCGTCAAGGAATCATGACCGACAGGAGCCACTATTACCTCCTCCTGTTCCATCAAGGGTAACGGACAATACGTACGATCCATATCGTTACTATAAGGAATACCATAATAGTAGTCGAAACCCTGCCGGGTAGGAAGAAATGGCAATTGATCCCCTAGATGCCATTTCCCGATACAAGCCGTCGCATACCCCTGCTCCTTCATCAACTCGGCGATCGTTATCTCACCGGGATTCAAGCCTTTATGCGAAGCAGGAAATAGCACTTGCCTCCCTTTGGACATCAAAGGTGTAGGGTCCGCATTTACATGCATGGAGACTCGCCTTGGATAACACCCTGTCAATAAAGCCGATCTGGAAGGTGTGCTCACGCTCGAACCCACATAGAAATCGGTCAGTCGTATTCCCTCTTTAGCCATCTGGTCGATATGGGGAGTACGATGCTTCGTACTCCCGTAACAACCTAAATCCCCATATCCGAAATCATCGATAAATACGATGATCACATTTGGCCTTTCCGCCGCTTGAGTAGCCACGGCCGCTCCGGAAAAAGCTAATACAGATATTAGTTTAGATATAAATTTCATTTCATCCTTCTTTTAGTTGAACATTACCAACCCGGGTTCTGATCCAAATTCGGATTCAAAGAGCGCTCGCTATCAGGAATCGGTAATAAATCGTAATATTCCAAATAGCCATTTGGGAACTTCGTCTCGATCACGCTACCCTCATGATCCTTAATAATCATAGGGTAAAGTTCCTTACCGATTTTCCAACGTTTTACATCTGACCAATAACGTCCTTCTAATGCTAACTCAATCCGTCTCTCATGCCTTACTTTCTCACGAGCCTCTTCACGGCTCATAGATGTCGGCAGCAAAGAGATCTTAACGTCATCCCTTTCCGTACGGATCCGGTTAAGGATAGCGATCGCATCCGCCACATTTCCATTCGTCTCAATAATCGCCTCCGCTTTTGACAATAAGACATCCGCATATCTCAGTATGATATCATTGATATAAGATTGTCCGGAAGGAGGAAGCTTTGACTCATCCTGAATCCGATATTTACGGGTACTTAAATGTTTCAACCGATTACCGGCATGATTAAACGCACCTCCCGGATACAGGTAATTAGGGAAACGATAGCCCAAGAAATAAGAACCCGGAAGTACAGCCGTGAAACCTAAACGAGGATCCCGGTTCTCATAAGGATTCTCGGGATCTACAGGAGAGCCGTCGATCGTCTCATAAGCCGCTACCAAATCATCCGTAGGGACATAACGGCTTCCACGGGTCCAACTTCCGGTACCCGTTCCGCAATACTGGTCAATATAGGAACCTTGCGAATTTTCGCCTTCAATATATTGGATATCAAACAATACTTCCTTATTGTTCTCATTAGCCGGATCAAACAAACCCTCATAACTATGGAATAGACCATATTTCTTCAACGCATCAATTTGCTCGACACAAGACAGAACCTCCTTGTATTTACCTTGGTATAAGTAGGCTCGCATTTTCATACCTAAAGCCGCCCCCTTGGTAGCACGCCCCGGCTCGGGAGCATCCACTCCCAGATTGGTGATCGCAACCTCATAATCATCCAACGCCTGTTGCCAAGTCTCCTCCAAACTCGCCCGCTTCAAGCTACGAGCTTCTTCCGTGGATATATCCGTCAATATAATAGGTACCCCACCATAGGTTTCCGCTAGCACGGAATAAGCCAGTCCCCGTAGAAAATGAGTCTCACCTGAATATTTGGCTTTCGCTTCTTCCGATAAATCCACTAAATCCATACAGGCCAACAAATAGTTTGCCCGGGAGATTATCTCGTAACATCTTTTCCAACGATACGTTACGACTCCTCCGTCACTAGAGCTCAATCGCCCGGCACCCAGCTTATTAAAAACCTCATCCGTTCCCCAGTTAAATGCGTTAGGGGTAGCTCCATCCGTTATGCCAAAGCCAAACAAGCCTTGATTATAAACCTCTTTTTCCCTCAATTGAGCATAGACACCATTTAAAAGGAGTTTGATATCCGATTCATTTTCCGGGAAACTCGCCGAAGTAATCTTATCCTCAGGATACAAATCCAAATAATTCTCCATACATCCCGTGAAAGAGACACATAGTATAATTGATAAGCAATATGCTAATAACTGTTTCATACTTTTAGAAATTAAGATTTATACCAAATGTAAATATTCTCGGAGTCGGGTAATAATTGGTACCCGAATCAAACGTATTTCTTTCCGGATCATATCCTTCATACCCTTTTTTCCACATAATCGTAAACAGGTTCTGGGCATTCGCATATACATACAACCGTTGCATTTTTAGCTTTGAGGTAATCCATTCAGGGAACGCATAACCTAATTGTAAGTTCTTCAATTTCAAGAAATCGATACGATGTACCCAAAATGAGGAGTCATACGTGTCCCATGAAGAGTCAAACCGAAGCATCGGTATATTTGAGTCCGGATTCTCTGGGCTCCACGCATCCCGCCATTTATCAGAAATAGTCAGCCATTCGTATTGCATACGGGTCATGCCGCTCTTCGTAAACGCATTCGCCTGTCCCAAACCTTGGAATAAGATATTTAAGTCAAACCCTTTATAGCGTAAGCCGGCAGTAAGTCCATACGTAATTTTAGGAATCGTATTACCAAGTACTTGTTTATCTTGATAGTCTAATTTTCCATCGTTATTAACATCCTCGTATTTCAGATTTCCCATTTCCGGCTTAAGCCCATTGCTATGCATATGTTGAGCGGCTTCTTCGTCCGATTGATAGATGCCAACCGCTTTATAGCCATACAAAGCCTTATACGGATATCCCTCACGAATCAAATAAAGCTGGTCCGGAGAGTTTCCTCCTTGAAATTTCGTTACTTTATTATCGATATACGTAAAGTTTAGCCCTACGTTAAATCCAAGGCGATCTCTGCTCGTCTCAAGATTATCATAATTCACGACTAACTCAAAACCATTATTTTTCATCTCGCCCACATTCTCAAACGGCGCGGTCTTATCCCCTAATACGTTTGGTATTGGCAATTGAACGATAATATCGGTTGTCTTTTTATTGAAGTAATCAGCTTCAATATTCAACTTATTACCTAAGAAGCCCAAATCCACGCCAATATCCAAGGAAGAGGTAGTTTCCCAAGTAATATCCTCATCCACCAAAGCGGTTACGGCAGCACCCGGAGCCAATGAGCCTCCATAATTATAACTCAAGTCATAATTTTGGGAGATCACTGTTAAATAAGGCCAATATCCTTCAATGGTTTGATTACCTAATTGTCCCCATGACGCACGTAGTTTCAAATTAGAAAACAGATTCAGGTTCTTAATAAACGCCTCTTCACTCAAACGCCATCCTGCAGAGAAACCCGGAAAAACACCCCAGCGATTTCCCCGTTTAAAACGAGAGGAGGCATCGGCACGGAGATTCATCTCAAATAAATATTTATCCGCAAAGGCATAATTCAATCGACCAAAATAAGATGCCATGCGTAGACCTTCAAAATTTCCCTCTCCCTTGATACCTTCCGTTCCCGCGTCCACTTGGGTTAATCCTTCTTTGGGTGGGTTGGTTCTTCGGGCAAATACGTTCTTTATACTGTAATTCTCCAATTGGGTACCAAGGATAGCGGCAACATAATGCTTATCCGCAAATCGCTTGCTATAGTTTAATGTCGCTTGGAAATTATTACGCATGGTCGATACTTGCTCTCTACTCAACACAATACCATCACGATTGTAATTTTTCGGTATCGTCTCTATGCCAGAATCCGTATATCCATAAAGGGTCTCATTATATTTATCAACCATTTTCCAATTGCCATTAGAGGCCCATGTTACTTGTAAGTTCAAGTCTTTCGTAAAATCCACGGTAGCGAAAGCATTTACAGCCATATAATCCTTGGATGTTTTAGTCGCCCCGTTCGAAGCGTCTATAACCGGCTGATAAGTCGTATACAATAAAGTGCCATCATCCTTAATCGCCTCTACTGAACCGAAACGGCCATCCCGGGTATATGGAGCGATGAAAGGAGCCGCGCCTTGTTGCTGTTCGAATACACGGAACAAATCAAAAGGCTCTTGGGAATTCCTACGAGTATAATTCAAACGAGCGCCAACTCTCAACCATGAATTCACTTTATACTCCACATTTGCCCGGATACCGAACCGCTCCGCCTTAGAGTTCATCAAAATACCTTCCTGACTCAAATAGTTCAAAGACAAGAAGGAAGATAGTTTCTCCGATCCACCGCGAATGGATAAATTATGCCCTGTTATTAAAGCATTCCGATAAAGAGAGTCATACCAATCCGTATTCGGGTATTTATAAGGATCTGTTCCATTAGCGAAATTAGAGATCAATGTTTCCGAGAAAAGAGGGTTCTCTCCCCCATTCACCAAAGCTTGATTCGCCATAGTCATATGCTCGGCGCTATTCGTCACTAAATCAAAATGACGTCCGATCTGCTGCATTCCGACGTAAGAGTTCAACTCTACTTGGGTTTTCTCATTATTCTTTCCCATCTTCGTCGTAACCAAAACGACACCGTTAGCGGCCTTTGATCCGTAAATAGCCGCACTAGCCGCATCCTTCAAGACTGTGATACTTTCGATGTCACTCGGGTTTACTTGGCTGAATACCCCTTCTACTCCGTCAATAATCACCAACGGGTCCGAATTATTCAATGTACCCCAGCCACGAATTCTCAATTGCGCTCCATCATCTCCCGGCTTACCCGAATTCTGGCTGATCCACACACCGGAGACCTTTCCGGAAAGTGCTTGAGAAGCATCAGTGATCGGACGATTCGCCAATTCCTCATCAAACTTCACGGAAGAAACAGAACCTGTCAAATTTACTTTCTTCTGGGTTCCATAACCTACAACTACGACCTCATCCAAAGCCTGTGTATCCTCCCTTAAACGTACATTCAATGAAGTCTGTCCCGCAATAGCGACAGTTGTTGGCATAAAGCCGATATAAGAAAATTGAAGTGTCGCGTTATCCGATACCTCCAAAATAAATTTACCATCAAAGTCTGTTATCGTACCATTTGTAGTACCTTTCTCCACAACATTCGCTCCAATGATAGGTTCCCCTTTTGAATCGACAACAACACCCGTTATTTTTTTGGCTTGCTGGGTGACCGCATTCGCTATAGGTTTTTCAAATAAGTAGATCTTTCCATTTTTAACTTCATAACTTAATGACGTGCCCTCCGTTATTTTATCCAATACATTTGTCAATTCTGCATTCGTAAAATTAACGCTCACTCTCCGATTCAAATCTACGATTTGTTTGCTATACGCAACACTCAACCCGGTTTGGTGGGTGATGGTAGCTAAAACTTTCTCCACTTTCGCATTGTCCAGCACAATAGAAACCCGCTGAGCCGAGGCGGTAGCCGTGAAACTCAGCAAGGATATGACTAAAAATAGAAAGGTTAACTTCATGGCATTCGGTATTTTCTCAATTAATATTAAAAGGCACCTACGCCGAGGGCTTTCTTGCTTTTCTTTCATATATTTGTATTGATTTTAATAGTTGGTATTAGAAATTTATTTTTAATACGACCGGCAGCCGAAAAGGGTAGGAGCTTTTCGGCTGTTCTTATGTTATCTATTTATGAGGAATCCATACGCATATCTATTTTAAGGTTAACACTCTGTTTCCTGCTCTCCTATCAAATAGACACACGACAAATCAAAAAGGATGAGTCGTTATAGCTAATTTTTTTATTTTTTCATCCGGACTTCTATCTTACCCCCTTTTTCCTCGAATAGTACAGGCGTGATTTTCTCTAACTCTTTTAGTACCGTGGTTAAATTCGTACTATCCGTCGTAATCGTATATGTATATTTCAACGCCATGGAGTCTTTTATCTCAAAAGACACACCATAAGTCCTAGCTATTGTTTTCATCACTTCAGGCAAAGGCGCACTTTTAAATACCAATACATTCCGCCTCCATGCAGAATATAACTTGACATCATGTGAACGGACAACCTCACAACGGCCCGATAGCTTATCGTAAACCGCTTTCTCACCGGGACGCAATTGATACGACTTGAATGATTTGGATTTTAGCTCGATCGATCCGGTCTCTAAGGCAATAAATATAGCGTCTTCCTCCGGATAGGCCTTTACGTCAAAAGTGGTACCCAAAACCTTAATATCCATATAGGAAAGATTTACGACAAACGGCCTGTTCTTATTTTTCGCGACCTCAAACCAAGCTTCCCCTTCCAGATAGACCTTCCGTTCGTAAAGACCAAACTTTTTCGGATACCGTATCCGGCTCCCTGAATTTAGATGCACCTTGCTCCCATCTTGAAAAAGCACTTGCATGCGCTCACCATTAGGGACATAAACCTCATCGTATCCATCATCCGCCAATAAATCCACTTGTGAGTTAACACGCATGAAAAGACCGATAAACAAGGCCACCGGTATCAAAATGGCTGCCGCATACGCAATAAGACGACGTATACGCTGGCGATGAAGCTGGCGCACGATCCGCTGATACATCACGGCCGATGGCACCGGATGGTCGATCCACTCCTCCTCCTGCCCCATGTGAATGGCTTTCTCATCCATATCCATACGCTTAGCAAGCCAAGCTTGCCCCTCTGGTGTCTTGAACCAGTGAACCACCTCACGGGCTTCCTCGGGAGTCGCCTCATTATCCAGCGTTTTTTCTATAATTGACTGATCCGGTATTCTCATATATATCTTCCTTTTTTAATTGACACGCCAAACGATCAATAGGATGAGTTCCACAAATATAAAAGAAATAAAAATAACCGTTCAAAATGTGTCCGAAGTATTTTTATCGCTTGGGCATAATGAGTTTTAACGGTTGGCACCGAGATACTCATCTTATCGGCGATTTCCTGATTCGATAGATTTCCTTTCAACTTATATAAGCAGACTTGCCGTTTTTGCTCGGGTAAGTGTTCGATCGCTTGGTAGAAATGTTCCATCATATCCTTCTCTTCAATCTTGGCCAACAACTCATCCTCATATTCCGGCGAAGATTGCACGATCTCATAGTTTTTCTCTAACGCACTATTATTATTCCGGATCTCATTCAACACATGGTTTTTCAGCATCGTATAGAGATAGTTCCGCAAGTTTACGTTTATCATCAACAAGGAATGCGACTCCCACAGCCTCAAGAATACTTGCTGCACGGCATCTTCCGCGGCAAATGAATTTTTCAGGTATTTATACGCTAGTACGTACAGTAATTTATGATACCGCTCATAAATAACCGTGAACGCATCCTCACTTCCCTCTCTCAATGCGGAAAGCAGATCTTCATCACTTCGTATGGATTTCTGGAAAAAAGACATCACCCTATATTACATACGACTCGCTATTCAATAACCATTCTGCCTCTTTTTTCATGACATCCGGTATTGGCGTGACAGAACCTTCGCTGATCGACCGTATAAATTCCGGATACTCTCTGCGATAGACCTCAAGCATACGGTTCGCGAAGACGAACATCATCGTATATTGTATATTCGCCAACCGGTCGCACATCTTTATGAACGACGCGAATCTCGTATCCCGTATCCCCTTATAATAGGTCTCATTGGCACGTTCTTTCCTGTTGCGCCCTTTCTCATTAGTCAAGGCATATACGATTTCCGGAACTTGCTCTTCCAGCTTCCGTTTGATCTCTTCCGGCAGTACCAAACTCCCTACTCGAAAATCATCGATAAATTTCACGATATCATTGTAAGTCATCCGTGCGTCTTCTATCGTGTCATGCAGATAGGCACCCGCATACAAGATCAAGATGTCCGCCTCACTTTCCGCAACCAAATATCCATACCGTGATACGAATGAGGCCACCATTTTCAAATGGAAACCATAGGGTAATACGTGGTCGTATTTCTGGTTTACGTCATCGTGTATCTGGAACGCAGCTTTCTCCAAACAGCTGATCCAAGGATAATAACGTTCTACAATAGAGATAAATAACTGTTTTTCCATTCTTTTCGGTACTTAAGATTAATCTTTGCGCACGGCAATATTAACAATTAATTAAATAAGGCTCGCCACAAAAGTAGTTATTTATTCAAATAATATTTACCCTTCGCTATTTCTCAACTAGCAGCTATGACAAATGTCTTCACATATTCTCCATTGACAGCCCTAAGTAGGTTATTTTATAATCTTTCAACGGTTAGCTGGGCATTGTTTCGTGATGCTTGCTCGATTTTTCGAAGACGGCTAATTTCTTTCTCTCTATCGTAGAATCTCATACTCAAATTGATTTAGAAATACGCAGTTCCGAAACCACCGTTTCGGAAACGACGGTTTCTGTAATGCGAAGATATATAAA
>ERZ857951.1401-NODE-1401-length-25508-cov-62.895572_pt1 | contig 25508 bp, 29 predicted proteins | sample MGYA00519759_ERZ857951 | MGnify/ENA primary metagenome ERZ857951 (study PRJEB31778, sample SAMEA3449377) | human gut metagenome | biome: human gut; feature: human-associated habitat; material: faeces | place: United Kingdom | collected 2010/2012 ...
GAGCACCTCAAAAACACCATCATACACTAAATCAGTAAGTTGGCAGCATCACCCAGCTAGGTTATAAATGGCTGTATTTTCCTTAACGGAAGCCATGCAATCACTATATGAGCGATCCCATCCGGAAACCAAAGACCACAGCGAGAACCCCAATTGCATGATACTTGCCACACCGGCAATTGTGATGCAAAGCGGCAGAAATGGAGCTTCAAGTCCGAATGATAAAACTGCACAACCTATCATCAGTGGAACAAAGACCCCAAGGAAGGTGACAACCTTACGCTTCCAGTCTAAGGATCTCATACGCCTATCAAAAATTCGAGACGTACCATATGAAATAAATTCTATGTGTGCCACTTCAGCACGAGTTTTCTCTTCATCCATAATCAATAAAACTTGTTATCCGGTGTTTTAATCTTTAATAAGACTGACCCTGCTCATATTATTTAGAATCATTTAAAATGTCGATGCCCGACACGAGAGATATCTCGCTCAAAACAGCCTGTCAGCGTAGTATCGAAGCGAGTCAGTTTTTTGCTTGAGATGGGCGATTCCATAATATTATCCCGTACTTTTTTCAGATAACCGCCTCCCATTAAGACAGTTGCTTGCATCAACGCCAGCCCGGCTAAGATGGAGGCACGGCACAGCCCGCACACGACTCGACGTCCACATAACTGAACCCCCACAAGGCCATGCTCCGCATGGCCGGGTAAAGCGGAGCCGGCGGCGACTTCCTTTGTGCTCTGTCCGGGGACCGGCAGGAAAAAGGCGGGGATTTACCCCGCCAGTGTCATCATTTCCGGATTTTTGCCAGGGCATCCGCCATGCTGCGGATTTCGGTCCGGGCTTCCCGGACCACCTCCCGCAGAACACCACGGTCAAACCAGCGGCGGGGCGGTTCATCGGGTATACGCAGCACATCGCAGGCCAGCCCACAGGACAGGATATGCTCAATACAATCGCTGACCAGGTACATTTCCACCGACGAAAAACGTGCTCCCCGGTTCACGATGGCATCGAGCACCACGGGCAGGTTTTCGTCATCTTCATCGAGCCAGCAGGGGTGATCGCTTTCCTTCACGACCAGGCGAAAGCGGCGCGTCTGGCGGGTCAGCAACGTCTGACCGGTGGTGGTCAGCGCCGCACGGATACGCCGCGCATCTTCTGCCACCTGGTAACAGATGCTTCGTACCGCATCGTGCACCGCATCAAGAACAGCCCTGATTTCGTCTTCGGTCAGCCATTCTCCGGCATACGGGAAAGACACCTGCGTTCCGTCTGCCGGAAGTACCGGCAGCGACTGCCACTGACTGCCGGACAGTACCAGTTCCGCCCCGGTTCCGGTCAGTCTCTGAATGGCGGAGGCCAGGAGCGGCGGCAGTACGCCGCCGTGACGGTTGATAAGTAACGTCGCCAGCCGGGGCGCATCCAGCCGCACGTAAATGCTGATCCAGCCCGGATAGTTCGGATTTCGCTGGTCAACATCCGTCTCTTCCGGCCAGCCCTGCGCCAGCAGCAGGTTACGGGCGTGACGACAAACCAGTGCATTCAGCGTTTTGTTCATGATTAAGCGTTCTCCCTGTATCGCCGCCCGCAGGGCAGGCGGCGATAACATCAGTTGTTTTCGTGTGTGTTGTTTTTCAGCAGGGTGCGGGCCTGATTAATCACTGCCTGACGGCGGGTAACACATTCCGGGACGGCAAGGCCGTTATCACGGGCGGCCCATTCACGTTTCCACAGTGCCTGTTCAGCGGTCTGAATCAGGGACGCCAGCAGTTCAGCAGGGACGGTCACCTGGCGGTTTTCTCTCACGTTGCTGATAATCTCCATCGCCACGCCGGAAGAAATACCGGACTCAATCCGCTGGTCTTCCGGGATGTCCTCCAGGCGCGTCAGGACGGTCCTGATTTCATGATCGGACAGGGAAATATCCATTCCGTCAGCGAGGGCCTGAATCTCTTCAGGGGACCAGACAACCAGCATCAGTGGCGTGTCTGCCGGATACTTTGCTGCCAGCTCCCGGCAGAGTATTTCGCATGTTCCGTACATACTCTCTCCCCTCAATCTTTGAAGCAGGAATCCAGTTCCAGAATTTCGGTATATGCCTCCATCAGGAGGCGGTTTGCGCGAAACAACGTCTGACGCACCAGACGTTCCGGCAGGGTGTCAGCATTAAAGCTGTACCGCCGCTCCATCTCATTCATGGTTGTACGCAGGTCGCACATGGCATTGGCCACCTCCGCCACTTCGGCGCGAAGTTTTTCATGTCCGGCATAGTTCATTTACGCAGCCTCCGGCATAAACCAGTCATCATTTGCGGCCCCCTGCTGCATGGCCCGCTGTACGGCAGCCAGACGTTGCTGTCCGGCACGGTGATACTGCTCAAGCAGCTCGATACCGATATACCGGCGTCCGGACTGAAGGGCAGCCACGCAGGTTGAGCCGCTGCCTGCAAACGGGTCCAGCACAATCGCGTTCGGATGTGTGAAGCTCTCAATCAGTGGTTGCAGGCTGGTAACAGGCTTTTCCGTCGGGTGATGACGATTGCCTGAATATTTCCAGCCCAGCACGTCGGGTAATGGCTTCTGAGGCAGCGCCGGACGGCCTTTTGCCAGAACGTAGGCGCATTCGTGGCGATAACCCACATATGCGGCCTTCGATGTGTAGTTTTTGGTGAAGACCAGGTGCCCAACCACACTGAATCCCGCATTTTTCCAGGCGGCCATAAAGCGATCGACGCGGTTCCAGCCGTAGAAGCTGACCATCAGCGCATCTTTTTTGAGTACGCGATACATTTCATTACAGGCTGGTTGCAGCCATTCATCGGTTTTATCGCCGGCGATGGTACGCCCCTGTCGGTCACGAAAACCGACGAGGTATGGCGGGTCAGTCAGTATGAAATCAATGCCGTTATCAGGAATACGCGCCATAACATCAATGCAGTTACCGAGGACAAAACGGGACATAACAACACTCCTTCTTTCTCAGAGGGCACCGGGAGGGCACCCCTGTGGTGCCCGTTCCCCGCTGCCTGTGGGCTGTTCACCGCGTCCGGTAACGGGTCAGGCCGACCGTGGAATATCGCAGCCGTCGTCTTTTTGACGGCGAGAATATGCCGCGAAAGCGGCTTGAAGGGCGTTCATCAGAAAAGGGCGACAGGCTGGCGTACACTGTCACCGACGCCAGCCGGGAGCGGTAAAAGCGCCCGTCCCGTGCCCGCCGGACGCGGGACACTGACCACAGGCAGCGTTTATGCCGCGCCGCATCAGCCGGCGCAGTAAACAGAGGAGCACGGCGACATCCTTTGTCGGAAAAGAAACGGGCGGTTGCCCGCCCGTCTCCGTCATACTTCATCCCCCGTAATGCGCCACCTTGTCGACTATCCACGCAGGTCCGGTGACTTCCGGCAGCTCATCGTCATCTGTCGGGGAAGACCATTCCAGTTCCCCCCAGAGCACATCAACGAGCTCTCCGCGCTCATACAACTGCCAGCCACAGAAATTGCAGCCCTGTTCGGCGTACCAGTGCTCCAGCGTGCAGCCGAAACGGCGGCTTAATGCTGCAACAACGTCGCTTTCCGGCTGACACCACGGCGTGTCGAAATCCACCTGAATGCAGTTGTCTCCCTGACTACTGATATTCAGGTCATACCCACAAGGCCACTTCACGCCATACCGTTCTGTATACCAGTGATATGCAGAAGGAACACCGTTCAGAACACCACCATTAAAGCCATTCACTTCAACATCCAGGCGGGTCGGCAGAACCGTCAGCAGGTCAAACGGCATGGTTTTTTCCGGCACTACGTTGTCACACAGACGGTTCCACCACACCGATACATCCTCGCTACCCCAGATGTCACACCAGTCACCTCTTTTTGCGGTGAAATGCACAGTGATGGTTTCCCTGACATCATCCGGTAATCCTTCCCAGCGACGCTGTCCAGTACCGCTCTGCAGCCAGAGTTCATGCAGCATCAGGCAGTTTTGCTCATCCAGCAGTACACCGTTCTGCAGGTGTGTCAGCCAGCGGGTGAACGCGATATTTTCCGTCGATACAGCACCACGTCCGGCAGCCGTCACTCCGGGGCACTGTTCAGAGCGGATATTTTCAGTGATCTGCAGAAGTCCGGCACTTCCGGCCAGAAACAGCTGAATACCTTCATTTGTGGCGCGGCGATAAAGCGGTGTAACTGCACCGCTGGCCAGTCGTTTAATCTCAGCGATCTGTGCCGGTTCACCAGAAAAATACATACGATTCGAGCACCAGTTTGGCATGGGAATTCTCCTCTCACATGCGGCCTCCATCAGGCCGTGCCGCACCTGTTACCGGGCGACCGCATACGAATGCAGGTGCGGCCCCGAAGCCGCAGCGCGTGGAGGAGGAACGACGAAACGTGACCGGGTGAGGAGGCCGGCGACAGCGACACACTTGCATCGGATGCAGCCCGGTTAACGTGCCGGCACGGCCTGGGTAACCAGGTATTTTGTCCACAGAACCGTGCACAAAATGCTGTGGATAAGCTGGACACAGCAGCCCACAGCAGGCATACAGCCACACACTCAGAGAATTGAGCGTTTTTTAGTCACAACAATGACATTTGACTGTGTGCGGATTCAGTTATTAGAATACTGTATATACATACAGCAAAAGAAAAGGGAGATGAGAACATGATCCGCATTGAAATTCTTTTCGACCGCCAGAGCACAAAAAACCTCAAATCAGGCACACTTCAGGCGCTACAGAATGAAATCGAACAACGTCTGAAACCACACTACCCGGAAATCTGGCTGCGTATAGACCAGGGCAGCGCCCCGTCTGTATCTGTCACAGGAGCCCGCAACGACAAGGATAAAGAACGTATCCTGTCTCTGCTGGAAGAAATCTGGCAGGACGACAGCTGGCTGCCTGCAGCATGAGTACCGTTTATCACCGTCCGGCTGACCCTTCAGGCGATGACAGTTACGTGCGACCGTTGTTTGCCGATCGTTGCCAGGCCGGTTTTCCTTCGCCTGCCACTGATTATGCTGAGCAGGAACTGGATCTGAACAGCTATTGCATCAGCAGACCTGCAGCCACCTTCTTTCTGCGCGCCAGCGGTGAATCGATGAACCAGGCTGGCGTGCAGAATGGTGATCTGCTGGTAGTGGACAGGGCCGAAAAACCACAACACGGGGACATCGTTATCGCTGAGATCGACGGTGAGTTCACCGTCAAACGACTGCTGTTGCGCCCACGCCCGGCACTGGAGCCGGTTTCAGACAGCCCGGAGTTCCGCACACTGTATCCGGAAAACATCTGTATTTTTGGTGTTGTCACTCACGTGATACACAGGACGCGGGAGTTACGCTGATGTTTGCACTGGCTGATATCAACAGTTTCTACGCCTCATGTGAAAAAGTTTTCCGCCCGGACCTTCGCAACGAACCGGTCATCGTACTCAGCAATAACGATGGCTGTGTGATCGCGCGCAGCCCGGAGGCAAAAGCCCTTGGCATCAGAATGGGGCAGCCCTGGTTTCAGGTGAGACAAATGCGCCTGGAGAAGAAAATACATGTATTTTCCAGCAATTATGCGCTGTACCACAGCATGAGCCAACGGGTTATGGCTGTTCTGGAGTCGCTTTCTCCCGCAGTTGAGCCCTACTCAATTGATGAAATGTTCATTGATTTGCGGGGGATAAATCATTGCATCTCTCCGGAGTTTTTTGGTCATCAGCTCAGGGAACAGGTAAAGAGCTGGACAGGACTCACCATGGGGGTGGGCATTGCGCCTACAAAAACGCTGGCTAAAAGTGCACAGTGGGCAACAAAGCAATGGCCACAGTTTTCCGGAGTGGTCGCGCTGACGGCAGAAAACCGTAATCGGATCTTGAAGCTACTGGGGCTGCAGCCAGTTGGTGAGGTCTGGGGAGTAGGACACAGACTGACGGAAAAGCTGAATGCGCTGGGTATTAACACAGCACTGCAGCTGGCGCAGGCTAACACGGCATTCATCCGGAAAAACTTCAGCGTCATTCTTGAGCGTACGGTACGCGAACTCAACGGCGAGTCCTGCATATCCCTGGAAGAAGCACCACCGGCAAAACAGCAGATTGTCTGTAGTCGCAGTTTTGGTGAACGAATCACAGACAAAGATGCCATGCACCAGGCTGTTGTTCAGTATGCAGAGCGGGCCGCAGAGAAACTACGTGGGGAGCGTCAGTATTGCCGGCAGGTGACGACATTTGTACGGACATCACCCTTTGCAGTAAAAGAACCCTGTTACAGCAATGCCGCTGTGGAAAAGCTTCCATTGCCCACACAGGACAGCCGGGACATTATTGCCGCCGCATGCAGAGCCTTAAACCATGTCTGGCGTGAAGGGTACCGCTATATGAAGGCAGGTGTCATGCTGGCTGATTTCACACCATCGGGTATAGCGCAGCCGGGATTATTTGATGAAATCCAGCCCCGTAAAAACAGTGAAAAGTTAATGAAAACACTCGATGAACTGAACCAGTCGGGAAAAGGGAAAGTGTGGTTTGCGGGGCGAGGAACCGCCCCTGAATGGCAAATGAAACGGGAAATGTTGAGTCAGTGTTATACAACTAAATGGCGAGATATTCCCCTGGCCAGGCTGGGTTAGTTCAGTCATCTCCGAACATATTTTCAGCGTTTCTTCTGGTCTGGTCTTCACCGTCATTTCTCGACAGACTCTGCTCTGTAAGAAGAGTACTGCAATCCACAGACGTATGGAGACCAGATTGTTTTTCCAGTAATTCAAGCAATTTCTTTTCAACCGAAAAAGCACCTGGTATTACGCTGGAAATCACCTTATTAATATCATCCAGAGTCGTATTTTCTGTCAGTAACTCCGATATCAGCAAAGGAAGACGTTTATCTATAGCTGCAAACGCCGCACCAGTAACTAACATCGCGCGCATGAAACGTCCCCGCTCCTTCAGTTTTTCATTTGCAATGAGCTCATCTGCTATCTTATCTCCTGTCCGTTCATCCGGGAAAAGTTCAAATGAGCAGCGTCTGGATTTATTTTCATCACTCATTAGTCACACCACCTTTCATTTTTATCATTCCCATGACTAAATCAAACTGCGGGGATGAGCTCAGATAAAAGCGCTCATCAGGAACCTTAGTCAGGTTCTTCACAGCCTCGGCCACAATTTCAGCCCCACCACCAACACACATTACATGTGTATAGTCGGTGAAACGGCTGATGACATCATTAACTCGTTTAATAAGCAACTTCTGCCGTTCATTGATAACATTAATGATAGACTCACGCTGTTCAGCATTATAAATGCGACGGGAAAGGTAGTCAGGTTCATTACGGTGCACAATGATATTGTCAGCCTGGAATGAGCTCACTCTTGTATTAGCATGTACAGCCATCTGTTCCTTAACCCCGGATGTAATCAGGGACACGCCGATATTCGGATCACACCAGGTTTTTGTAATCCCTGTCATTTTGCTACGAACATGCGACACATCAAGAGTTGTACCACCGAGATCTACGATCAAAAGGGATTCATCATCCTCAAGCCCCGCAAGAACACTGAAACCAGCGGGAATACTTTCAGGAAGAACGGAAACACTGCGAATAACAAATGCATCACTCCCCTGCACCCGTACTTCACGCATCACATTTTTTTTCTTTCTTTCAATGTTTTGCTTATTTTTCTGATTGTTGGCGTCAAGGTATTCAGAGATCGGCAATGTGACGATGACATCAACAGGCTGCGCTTTCAGGCCGGTCTGCTGTAGCGCATGCTGAATGGCCACAACATTCACATCACTGTACTGATAGCGTGTTTCAGTCGTTACGACAGCATCAGCACTTAATGGATCAAATGAAAACTTCTCGCCGTCGATCTCGTAATTAGCCGGAGCAGCATCATCCAGTAAACTAAAAGACCATTCCGGTTTAAAGCTGTTAGGGCTGATTAACGTTTTCACGTCACCATCCTCCAACCAGGCAAGTTTAATGTTGGTAGAACCATCATCAATAAAGATTTTCATAACCAGTCTCCGTTGCTCATAAACAAATAGAAAAAACAAACATACTTCATACATGCAATGTATATTCAATTATAATGAAAAAACGGTCTTTTTGAAAGGACAAATGCAACATAAAAACACGATAAATTGCATGTACATTGTACACACAACTTTAAGACCAGAGGAAATCATAGATACAAAAACATTATGAAGGTTATATGTGATACATAAATGCAATATAAAAACATCGTGGACATCATGGTTCAGGTTAAGGGAAAAGGAATGAAATGGTGAAACTGAGAGGAAAGGAAAGCGGTGACGAATCATGTCACCATAAACAGAAAGATGTCTAATGGGGACTCTTTAGGTACGTGAAGAATCCCCATAACGCATTTAAAAGACACACATCAGATACCCTTAAGGTATCCGATAGTTTATTGACCTATTGCACCATCACGTTCAAGCTTCTCTCTTATAGCCTCAATAATATATGAGCTAAAATCCAGAGATGTTTTACTGGTCGCTTTAAGTTCCGCATGAGCTTCAAAATACGACAGCGGTATGGCCTTAAGATTCTTAGCCTTCGTCCTGGCAGCCACGGGACGACCTGAAACTTCCTCTGCACCTTCATTTGGCTGAGACGGGGCTGTTGCTGTTACGGCAGAAGAAGAAGTTTGTAATCTGGCAGAATCCACCAGGTTTTTCAGTTTTTCAGCCTGTGCACTAAATTTCGCTTTGCTCATGAGATAACCCAGGATGTTTGTTAGATACTTAAAAGATATCCATTAAAAGCCCAAAGGATACTATATGGATACCCAATAGACACACCTTACTGTTTGTTATTTTCAATCAGATGATTGATTTCTTCGATCAGGGCAATAACTTCCTTACCTCCTGCCGAATAGCGCCCATGAACAGACTCAGTGATTCCCATCCCAGTCTCAATGACATCCTCAAATTCTGCACGAGCAGAAATGCGGCTCTTCATCAGCTTCAGATGTTTGAACGATGGCAGGATTGCATCAAGCTTAGGGAATTTCTTCTTGTTAGGATTAACTTTACAGAGATACAGGTGAGCAGTTATATCGGTCCCCATGATAGAGCTGATTTCGTCCAGTACTCCATCAAAATGCATCAAACCAATACGTTCAGTCAGGGAGTCTTTTGAAGGAACAATAACGCAGTCTGCAAAGGCAATCGCAGTACGGGTAAGATCTGAGTCAAATCCCCCACAGTCAATAAGTAACGTCTTATCGCTGTTCTTGTAGGGAGTCATAATTTCGATTAACTCATCCACTGTTTTGGGTACTTTCACGGAAATTTCTTTTCCTTCAGGTCTCAGCCCCAGAATGATAGAAAGCCCGGTATGAGTATCCAGATCAACTGTATCAGACTTCATTTCACCAACAATGTTTACGGATGAAGTTGTCTTACCCACACCACCTTTGGGATGCGTATTAGCAATAACAGGCATAGTGTATCTCCAGAATCCACATGTAATACCCATAAAGACCCCATAAGACACCTTTCGGATATCCAAGAGGTACTCAATAGATGTTTTTTTACTCTATACCGGTCCTGCATGTCAACAGAATATGAAATACCGATAATATATCCATGAGATATCCGAAAGGGATTTAAAAAAGTCAGAGCTTATGGAATTCTTTTGAGCATAGACACCGCATCGGACTCAGGCATCGAAAACTGCACCCGGTGCCGTGCAGCCACATCCAGTGCAAACACCTTCGTGTAGACCTCCGTTGAGCTGATGGACTTATGCCCCATCAGACTCTGCAGGACCTTCAGCGGTATACCGGCATACAGCATATGCATCGCATAGGAATGGCGGAACGTATGTGGCGTGACCGGGACAGAGAACGTCACTCCATCAGCGGCAGCGGCGGCAACCGCCTCCCCAATCCAGGTCCTGACCGTTCTGTCCGTCACTTCCCAGATCCGCGCTTTCTCTGTCCTGCCTGTTCGTTTATTACGCCGTTCCATGGGGATTTTCAGTGTGGCCACCATCGTCTGCAGCTGGCTGACGTACCAGGAGTCGGAGAGCGGAACCAGCCGGTGAGTCTGCTGCCCGGCGGGCGTTCTTCCTGCCGTCCTGGCGGCTTTTTCGGTCCGTTGTTTCAGGGTCGCAAGCTGCACAAACGGATACGGAGGCGTGAGCGAAAAATCCCCCCGCGTCAGCGCCAGTGCTTCATTAATGCGCGCACCGGTGTTCCACAGTGTGGCCAGCAGCATCTTGCGGCGCAGATCCGGGACGTAATGGAGCAGGGCGCTCACTTCAGGGGCCAGCAGGTATTTGGGCAGTTCATCATGAACCATCGACATCTGGCGGAGTGCCAGCGCTGCCGGATAATCGATGGCAACAGGAAGCTGAGCGGCATCCCGGGCATGGTGGATCGGTGCCGGCAGGTGCTGCATATCAGTGTTCACTCCACGGGGAAACGTCGGGCAGGTTTTCCACAACCCGGTATTTTCCCGGATAACGGAGCTGGTTACCGCCACGCGTCCAGACGGTGACAACAAAACCCCCTCCCTGGTTGTTTTCGGGGAGCAGGCGATCGCACTGCTCACTCAGCATGTGGATCACGAACGGCGCATCGCTGCCGTCTTCAAATACCAGTTCCAGCGCATCGCGGCCATGGAGCGTTCCCTTACTGATGATGACGTACTCAGCTCCCCGCATCTCCCTGAGTAAATGTTTTGCCGCATCCGGGACAAGCAGCCTGGCTGCGCCGGCATTCCAGCTGAGGTAGACATATCCGGCCTGCGCCTGTACAGACTGCCAGTAATCCGTTCTGGCGACAGCCTGACCTTCATTCTCAATAAAAAACATGGGTGACTCCTTTTTTCTTTTCCGGGCAGGGACGGTCATGCGATAACGTCATCCATCATCACTGCCCTTACCGTCACGCCGTCTGATAACATCATGCCGTTATCATCATCACCATGATAACAAGCATCCATATAACCACGCAGTTAAATTACCGGAGAGCCGTTTCCGTCAGATCCGACTTTCCGGAATATCACAACTTTCCGGAAGTGTACCACGATGAGGAAATAATCATATCGCTGTTTTCCGCCCCTGCACGGCGCATCACAGGCAAGGGAAATAACACAACATATAGTGTCATCAGCAGCTGAATGCAGCACTACATATTGTGCTTACAGGAGGTGGCGTTGTGTGGGGGGAGAGGAAGATCCGTGACCTGGGGTTTTCGGATCTCCGGAGAAATAAGAAGAGGCAGGCATTGTTGTAGCATTAAAATCCTCAATTTTAGAAGCATCACAATTTTCAAAAACTAAAAAACTGATTAATAGCTAATAATAAAATGCTAGGTTAGCATTAAGAACAAAACAAACATTAAAGGATCGATGATGCTAAGCCAGCTTAACCTGCGTTTTCACAAAAAACTTATCGAGGCGCTGAAAACGCGTGCCGGTCGGGAAAATACTTCGGTCAACGCCCTAGCCGAACGCTTCCTCGATGACGGCCTGAAAACGGTCGCGCCCGGTGACGGGTATTTTCAGCTCATTGCCGATCCGGAGGCCACGGTCCGGCAGCTGTACCGGCATATCATTCTGGGCCAGACCTTCGGCACGTCAGCGCTCTCCCGCGACGAACTGCGCTTTGTCCTGGTTCACGTCAGGGAGGCCTTCCTGCGCGGGCATAATAGGCTGGCCACACTCCCGGCCCTGGACACGCTGCTGGACATCACTGGCAACCTGCTGGCCTGGCAGGTGGAGCACGATCGCCCTGTGGACGGTCACTACCTGAAGGGGATTTTCCGCCTGGCCGGGAAAAACTGGACGGAAGAGTTTGAAGCCTTCCGGGCAGCGCTGCGCCCCGTGGTGGATCAGATGTATGCCGAACACCTCCTGCGTCCGCTCGAGAGCGACTGTTTTGGCCTGGCGGAGGTGCCGGACGCGGTGCTGGCAGAAATCTTCACCCTGCCGCGGCTGAAAGCTGTTTTCCCGTTGATGCTGCGCGGCCTGGACTGGAACACAGAACAGGCAAGAACGCTGGCACAGGAGCTGCGCCCGGTTATTTCTGCCGTCACGGAAACCATTGAGGCCGGCACGCTGCGCCTGGAGATCCGCGTTGACGGCCAGCACCCCGGAGAACGCCCGGGGGCCTGGTACACCACACCCCGTCTGCACCTGCTGATCACCGGCCAGGACTTCGTGGTGCCGTACGGCTGGGAAGCGTTATCCGAACTGCTGGGCCTGTTCACGCTGTATGCCCGGCATCCGGAAGCCCTGACGCACGGTCACCAGGGGGAGCGAGTGATGTTCTCCCCGCCCGGAAACGTCACGCCGGAGGGCTTCTTCGGGATAGACGGCCTGCGGATTTTTATGCCGGCGGAGGCCTTTGAGACGCTGGTCCGGGAGCTCGCCACGCGGTGTCAAGAAGGCCCGCTGGCGGAGGCCCTGACCGGGCTGCGCTGCCTGTACGGAGATCTGTAATATGAAGATACTGAGGCAGCTGTGGAACCAGAAAGGGCTTGATGCGGCAGTTGAAGATGTACCTGAGGATCGATACGGTTTCGGTAATATCGCAGAAAATATATCCCGTTCCATCCTTACTCTTCCTCTGGAGGCTTCAAATGTTGTCGGAATAGAAGGTGCATGGGGATCGGGTAAAACAAGCCTCCTTAATCTGATCCTGAGAAACCTTGCCCTGAAAAAAGATGCTCACACGCATGTGCTGCATATTTCTCCCTGGCTGAGTGGCGGCAGTCCGGTTGAAGCGCTCTTTCTTCCGGTTGCCACGGTTATCCAGCAGGAAATGGAAATACGCTATCCCCCGAAGGGCTTCAAAAAGCTCTGGCGTAAATATCTGTTGTCACCGGAAGCTCAAAAAGTGATTGAGTATGCTCAGGATACTTCATCGCGCGTCCTTCCACTGGTTCAATATATCGGACAGTTTTCCAGCATTATTAACTGGATAGCAGGCGGAATAAAGGTATTTTCAGACAGCCGTCTGGCTGTTGATCAGAAAACCACGACAAAGCTTCGGGCTGAAATTGCAGGACAACTGGTGAGTCTGGATCTGAAGTTCATTGTTGTCATGGATGATCTGGACCGACTGGAGCCATCCCAGGTGGCGGAAGTGTTCAGGCTTGTGCGTGCAGTAGCCGATCTGCCCCGCTTTACCCATATTCTCTGTTATGACAGGCAGATTATCACTCATGCCGTTGAACATGCGCTGAATATCGAAGATGGCAGCCGTTATCTCCAGAAAATCATTCAGCTTAGTTTTAAATTACCCCGACCTGAAGCCTTTGATTTACGTAATGAATTTCGCCAGCGGGCTGAGGCTCTATATCAGCAAATTAATAATCAACCGCCAGACTCTGGAATGGTAAGGGATCTCATCGCGGTGACTGATACCTATGGTGCCGCACTTTCGACGCCACGGGAAATCCATCAGGCCATTAATTCCCTGATTTTTCTTTATCCGGGGATGCGGGATTTTGTTTATTTCCCTGATTTGTGCCTGCTTCAGCTTATACGGGTGACAAACCCGGCTCTGTATGACTGGACAGAGCATTACCTGACAGAACGGTCCGTGATTGAAACCGGTCAGGGTATGCTTTCTGACGGAGAGAAAGCAGACTTCCGGGAGGGGCTTATCAGATGTATGAAGACGTTCAGGGCATCAAATGCAGACTCGTTTCTGACACTTGCAGACTGGATCCCAGGTATCAGTGGACATAATGATGAATATCTGAATCTTTTTGAGCCCGTCAGTGAGGATTTTCGTCATATCCAGACGACCGGTAAACGACTCAGCAGCCTGACGCACTGGCGATATTATTTTGCCTTCTCCTCACCACAGAATGTTCTGCCACCTGAATTCTTCAGACAGCTTTTTGAACAGGCTGGCGTATCGGAAAAACAGCAGCAGCTTTCTGAATTGCTGCTCTCAAAAATCAACAGTGTGGGCAGTCTGTCCGGAACCTGGTTTGAACATATACTGAGCAGACTGACTCCAGGCCTGATAAGAGAACGTAATTTCGAAGAGTGCGCAGGACTGGTTCATTTTTTCTTCGATCACACCGATGAGGTGAGCACTCGCTTCAGTATCCGTAACCCATGGTTTTCCCTGCGTGAAATGGCCATTAATGAGGTTGTACGGCATCTGCTGAAGCATATGCAGGATATTGATGAGACCAGAACGATCACGCTTATGGAAAAACTGATCGTTACGGGTGCTTCGCCGTTCTGGATAGCCGATTTTATGCGGGATCTTATCTGGGAACATGGACTTGCTCAGAATGCAGTACCTTCGCCTTCAGACGCTCTTTTCAGTCGCGATATTACGGAACGGTTGCGTGACAGGTTTGCGGAACGTATGAATCAACCAGAACTTCAGCAACAGCTTCTCCTGCGCAAGTCTCTTCTCGGGTATCTCTACGCCTGGAGAGACATGAGTTCAGGTGAAACCGTGAAGCAATGGGTCAGAGAAGTTACTACCACTGATGAAGGCCTTGTTAACCTGTTGATACGATTACAGACCAGTGTCTTCAGCTCCCACCGAGGGGCATATCGCCGGATTGCGCGTGACCAGGTCAGTCCGTTCTTTGATGACTGGCCAGCAGTCGAAGAGAAGTTGAAGGTTATGCTGTCCGGCAACGAGCTGACTCCGGAGCAGGAAGCGCTCAAAACAGCGCTGGAAAATGACGACTGACCAAAAATTAAGGCCGCTTAGCGGCCTTTTTCTTACTAAATGAAGGAGATCAGGCGCTTAATGCTTTATCCTTGTCAAAAGGAACACCGGCATACGCAAGCTCACTCAGCAGTTTGCGTTTCCATCCACCATGCTCATCAAGCTCGGTATAGAGAACCCCGGCAAGATCTGAAGGGATTTCGATATCTCCCTTCCTGAGTACAAGTACTTTCCCGCGTCCAAGCTTCCCGGCGAAATATCCGAGCTCATACAGGACATTCTGGCGTGCGCGGAGACGTGTGCTTTCAGATGCCAGAGCACTGCCGCTATCGTCGGGCGTCATCAGCACGATGGCAAAACTGACATCCCCTGACTCTGCTTCAAATTTCTCGATAATCGTCCTGGAGCCGTCAGGACGTTCTGAAAGAATGATTTCCTCAAGACCTATCCGGGATATAAAACGGGCAACAGACTGAAGGGCATCATTATCATGGCCATGAACAATAAAAATTTTTCGGGAAACCGGCCGAAACACTGCAGGCTCAGGATCGTGTTGGTTTTCCACATACAACTGGTAATCGCGCACGAACGGGGCAACTAATGACGACGTGAATTTTCGAATGGATTCAATAATGTTTCGATCATAGAAAAATGTATGACAGAAATTAAAGGAAAAATTGTTATCGTCTGCCATTTTCTCGATCAGCAGCAACTTCAGGCCCAAAATATCAGCGGGCTCATCAGGCCACTGTAGAACAGCGGAACCAGCCATGCTGGATTCAGTATCTTCACTCCTGGCCAGAAAGGTATCAAGTTCAACATTGCGGGTCAGATGTGCATTAACTGACTGCAGATTCTCTGAGTTCAAGAGCCGGGCCAATTGCTTAAGAGGTTGCTGATAGTTCTGAACGTCAGCGCGCTGAAGGTCGAATACGCAATTTTTAAGTGACTGAAAGATATCAATTGCCATCCTGCCCGCTCTCCTGTCTTTGTTGTTCTGCTCTGTCCAGAATCTGTTGGCGCAGATTTTCTTTCATGTGTTCGATTAATGGGCTGACCATCGGATTAGTGGCATAACCAGAAGCGCGTTCGTACACCATGGAATAGGCTTCCTGAATCGCGTTCTCAATGCTGACAGGATCGTTAGCATCGAAGTGGACATCATAACTTCCGTTTAATGCCTCTGTTGCTCTCTCAACCTCTTTTAGCTGTTTCTGCATTTTGTCTAAACCTGTGATTTTGACGCTCATAACAACCTCCGGACTAAGTGAGATGTATCAACCTTTATAGATAGCACGTTGGAGATGTGGGGTAAGGGATATCACTCAAATTCCATGTAATTTCATTAAGATCAGACTTAACCTTTTTTCGGATCTCCGATAAAAAAGAAAGAAATAGAGATATGCTAAACATATGCCTGGCATCTACATATGCTACCGCTATACATATGCCACACATCTGCCTATACTAAACATATGCACACACCCGGTGCTTTGAATATTCCGGATATGTTTCACATATCCATATGCTCGGGAGAGAAAAAACATGAGAACCGTATCGATATTCAAAAATGGCAACAACCGCGCCATCCGTCTGCCTCGTGATCTGGATTTTGAGGGGGTGAGCGAGCTCGAGATCGTCCGGGAAGGGGACAGCATCATCCTGCGCCCCGTCCGGCCAACCTGGGGATCATTCCTAGAGTACGAAAAAGCCGATCCAGATTTTATGGCGGAGCGCGAGGATGTTGTCAGCGACGAAGGGCGATTTAACCTGTGAACAAGACTTATATGCTTGATACCTGTATCTGCTCGTTCATCATGCGTGAACAGCCAGAAGCCGTCCTGAAGCGTCTGGAGCAGGCGGTGCTACGCGGCCACCGTATAGTGGTCTCGGCCATCACCTACTCTGAAATGCGCTTCGGGGCTACCGGCCCAAAGGCCTCACCACGTCACGTCCAACTGGTCGATGAATTCTGCGCCCGCCTCGATGCCATCCTGCCCTGGGATCGCGCCGCAGTAGACGCCACCACGAAGATTAAAGTGGCACTGCGGCTGGCCGGGACGCCGATCGGCCCGAACGACACGGCGATTGCCGGGCACGCCATCGCCGCCGGGGCGATACTGGTAACGAATAATACAAGAGAATTTGAGCGAGTGCCTGACCTGGTGCTGGAAGACTGGGTGAAGTAAGACACTCTTTTCAAAGTCAGGAGATAAGGGCACCAAGAAACAGCCCGTATACGGGCTGTTTTAACAGATATCTACAGTAAGCGGTCCTAAACTGTAGGGTATCTTCGAAGATCAGACTATCAGGGAGCTAAAGCCTATCTTCCGGCGGCAAAAACAGTGGCTCAAGCGATACGGGCAACCGAGCTCTGGTTTGCTGCCGGTGGCAGGGCGATGAGCTTGTCACATTCCATAATCACGTACTCCGGGATGAGATCGAATCTGGACGGATCTAGTTGACAGATGAACTCATTTTCAATGTGGTACGTTTCGTTAACGAATTTTCGTATTACCGGATGGTCCTGATCCAGTTCCAGTAAACGGAATACCTGCAGTTTTTCATAGCCGTTACGACAGCGACGGTACAGGTTTTTTATTTCATCTGGGCTGCTGACGAGAGCCTGAAGTCGCGGGTAATCAAAACTGTCCACATACTCCCGGATATCCCGCAAGGCCTGCTGAATTTTCTCAGGAGCCATTTTGGGATAGCCCGAGCCCGCAGCGGCAGGCTCGCGATAATCCAGCGGGACGACGCGTCGATGGAATAGATTGGATAGAAGCTGATAAGCATCACCACGTTCGTCAACGATTTCAAAGTAGCGACGAAGATAGATGAGCTTAATGATCTCCTCACAGTCTGCTGACGCGGTGATGGATTTGCAGATCTGCATGAATGTCATGATATCGCCGTCGTTAACAGGTAATTCTTCTATGACTCCAGCAGACAGGCGCAGGCAGGAGGCGGTCACCTGATTACTGAACAACCTTCTGACTGACTTCAGCGTGTCAATCACAGGCTCCACGTCATGCGTCAGCATAAGTACAGTCCGGTTCTTCAGGCATTCACCACTTGCACGTCTGAACAGCATTTCAAGAATGGCAAACTTCTTGTTTTTATCAAAAGAAGATATGGGATCATCAAGGATAATCAGTCCCGGGTTTTTTGACAGGCATTCATACATGAATAACACAATCGCAAAGGCGTTCCGTTCTCCATAGCTGAGATGCTGGCTACCGCCGCTGACGTACCCGTCAAAATCTATGTGTCGTAGCCTGAGTTTTCTCTGCTCTCCCTCGCCGGCTATATCCACCCTGTATTTATAGCCTGCATAAGTGAGGAAATTATTGATGTTTGTTTTGTGCTGTGCGATCAGCCGGATCATGCTGTCCCGGTGCCGGTTAATTTTTCCCTGCAGCGGTCCGGCAAGGTTTATCAGGTCCATAAGGGCCGCGTTCAGTCTGTCGGTGATCCCCTGCATGAGTTCGGATTGCAGATCAGGGAAGAACTGCAGGTCAATCAACCTGGCAGTGAGCACCTCCCGAACGTTCTGCTGTTCCTGCAGGCTGAAAACATTCAGGCCTCTCAGCGCAGTGAGTTTCTCTGTCAGCGTATCGGTCTGGCGTTTCAACGCCACTAGGTACTCGATATGTTCGGCTTCCGGACCGTTCTGAAGCATAGTAATGGCCAGAAGGCGTTCTCTGGCGCTCTCCGTCAGGTAATTACCGAGGTTTTCCACCAGTCTGATGATAGCGGTCAGGTTTTTAATGGTGGATTTATCGTATTCCTCTCTGACTTGGCGAATTTGTGCTTCCTTTCCCGTGATATCACCGGTACAGAACGGACAGCAGCCATCCGAAAGGGGCGAAAACTCGAGTCCCTTTGTCTGCCAGTCAATCCATTCCACGCGGCGTTCACTGCGGATGTAGGGTTGATAGTTCTCAAGACCAGCCGGAATGTGGTGTATTTTATTTCCGCCTGACAGACCTCTCATGCCGGTTGAAGAACGTGAAATCCCGGAACTGGTTGATCTGAAAGCATTACTGAGTTCCTGTAGATGGTCTATCAGAGAGTTCAGCTCAGTGTGATCCGTGAAAACAGCCCGGATCTTTTGCGTCATTTCTTCTATTTCACGCTCTCTTTCCGCATGGGCTTGATTGCGGATAAGAATATTAAAGCTATCACTGATGAGCTCGTCCGGTTGGAACGTAAACTGACTGACGTACTCCTCGTTGAAGCACATCACGTCCCCAATCCCGTCAGCACCGATGACAATGGGCCCGGTGCTATCGGGGTTTTCTCCGCGCAGCCGGAAGGGCATCAGTGCCTGTAGTCCCTGAATGTCGTCCCGCGCCGCACAGCTTATGGCCCGTGACAGCGTACTTTTTCCAGTACCATTTGGCGCAAACTTAATGTTCAGTTTATCGGCAGTGAGGGTGATATGTGCTCGTACGATGTTATTGCAGTGGCGTATTTCAATGTCCATTTATCTGTCCTTTGCCAGTTATTCCGGGGGGATTCATATCCTTCCGCAAAATGTGCCCGCATGCTGTGATGCAGATACATAATACATTTCGTTTATACCATTGCTTACACCTCTCCGAGGTGTTCATATCAGAAACAAAGATTAGGTCGATCCGACTTAGCCGGAAACTGGATCTGCGCGGCAGAAAAGACGCAAATGATATGATAATTAAGAAATATATATATAAAATCATATCAGATATGGTTTTCATCATTGATGATAAAACAATATCTGATATTATCAGAAATCATGAGCACACAAATCATGCAGGATATTATTTTTACCTGTCAGTACATTATCAGATGGAGCGTGCAGGATGGATGAAGAAAGGGTGTTTTCACTCAGCTATGAACAACTGACCCGGTTTGCGGAAAAACGCATCCGGGAATGCAATCTGGACAGCCAGGGCGCGATTTATCTCTGCGAGTCAGCCAAAGCCGGAGCCGTGCTGATCTTCTGGCATGAACTGGCCATAAATGGCTATGCCTCAATGAATGCCATAAAGAGACAGGAGCTCATTGACGCCGACTTTCAGCGCCTCAGAAACCTCATCTGGCCGGAGGATGACAGGTAATGACCCAGAGCCGCCGACCGTCGCCACTGCAGCGGAGAGTGCTGATTGTGCTGGCTGCGCTTGATGAAAAACGGCCGGGCCCCGTGCTGACGCGGGACCTGGAACGGGTGCTGGAGCGAAGCGGGGAAGCCCCGGTCTACGGGCCAAACCTGCGCGCCTCCTGCCGTCGTCTGGAGGATGCCGGCTGGCTGCGTACCCTGCGCGCCCCGAATCTGCAGCTGGCTGTCGAGCTGACGGACGCCGGCCGGGCCGTGGCACAGCCTCTGCTGCTGGCAGAACAGGACCGCCTCCGGGCAGAACAGCGTGCGGCAGAAGTCGTCGTACTGCCGCTGGTCCCGGCAGCAGGTCTGCCCGCAGACGGCACTTCTGCCACTGATCTGGCGGTGCAGCTGAACGGCATAACGTATCAGGCCTGCCGTGGGGATTTTGTGGTACGTCTCGACGGCAGCACCTGTCTGCAGTTATGGAATAAAGAAGGCAGGGTGGTACGCCTGGAGGGCGATCCGCTGGAAGTGGCGCAGTGGCTGCAGGCCTGTCACGATGCCGGAATGGAGGTTCGTGTACAGGTTAATGAAAGCGTCACCCCGTAAAAACATACCAGCACGGTTTACACATCATCCCATGGTGGCAGCTGGTTAACTTTCCTGCGCCACCAGTGGATAGGAGATATGATCAGTCATAACATTAAGTCTAAAATTACAGACATCTCAAAAAGTCTGTAGCATAAAAGAGGCCTGATGTAGAATACTGTGCCAAATAGAATATTAAAAGGATTTGATATATCCCCTGTTCACAGTTATATGTTTCTGAATTACATGGTGAATCCCCCCAACATAATGCTAGGATTTGAAAATGGCAGAAAAAAATAAAAAAACCATTACTGGTCAAGTCTTGAACTCCATTAAAATTAACAAACTAAAATGTATAAATGGATTAAACGAGATTATTTTTAAACCTCATGCGTTAACCGCAATTTTAGGTCCAAATGGAAGCGGAAAATCAACAATACTCCATGCTATAGCAAGCATATACATGCCTGAAGAAGGTTTCCCCGGTGAAGACCATCGGTTAATGCATTTTTTTCCACGCAGCCCACATGCTGAATGGAACGGCAGTGACTTCATTGTAAATTTAACTTATCGTAAAGATGGGGTAATGATTGAAAATGAATTGAAAAATTATGGAAAAGCAGATATTCGAGGCTCACGATGGATTCAGATTTATGCTCGTCGTCCTTTAAGAGAAGTTTACTATCTTGGCATTGATAAATGTGTTCCTATAATAGAATCAGAAAAAAAGAATAATATTCAGTATGAAACCAGCAGTGTCAGTAATGATTTAATAACAAACATTCTTCATTACGCCTCCTATATACTTAATAAACCATACACAAGTTTCAATCAGCATCAACAACCCAATGGAAAAATATTGATTGGAGTTGAGTCAGGGGGACTGGCCTACTCATCATTGAGTATGAGCGCAGGAGAGCAAAAGATATTTTTAATTCTGGAAACAATATTGAAAGCGGACAAGAACGCCTTAATATTAATTGATGAATTAGATTTATTGTTGCATGACGAAGCATTGAAAAAGTTAATAGAAGTCATATCATCTCATGCCAAAGATAAAAACAAACAAATCATCTTTACTACCCATAGAGAAATGATAACCACTTTATCAGACAAGATAAATATAAGACACGTCGTAAACATTCAAGGCCGTAGTTATTCATTTGAAGAAACAAAACCTGATGCTATAAACAGATTAACAGGTGAATCAACGACGCCTATTGAAATATATGTAGAAGATGACTTAGCTGTTGCCATAATAAATAAAATATGTTCTTCACTTAAGGCCAGCAAATATGTAAAAATATTTAAATTTGGCGCAGCTTCAAACGCATTCACTCTACTTGCCAGTACCCTTATTCGTGGTGACAATCTATCTGGTAAACTTTATATTCTTGATGGCGATAAATATTCCACAGAAAATGAAAAGAAAACTGCTCTTGATAAAGTTTTCACCGGCACAGAATCACGAACTTATGAGTTAAAAGCGGCAGCGGAAGGAAAAGTAAAACAATTTAATCTCCCAAATGGGGTTAAGCCTGAACAATACATTCATTATCTTATTACAAATGTCCCACTGGACGGATTGGGTGGCGAATATTTAGAAATAATCGAAGCAGCAAGGGATATCAGAGTTGAACTTGATGCTCATAATTATATCTCGAATATTTTAACTAAATTGGGCATTGATCGTCCGTCCGGGTTAACACGAGTGATGGATCTGGCCTCCAGGCATCCCGAATGGCATCAGTATGTGAGTGAAGTCACTGACTGGTTACAGCCCGTAGTTTCTGATTTAATGGAACGATTACCTGAGAATGATACAGTAGATATAACTTAAAATATCCAACCATCCCGAATGAGCAAATACAAAAACTCATTTGGGATAATAATTAATATAATTATGCTGGCTCATTTCATGCCTGTCAAAAAAAAACAAATTTTGCTCTGTTGTTTTCTTAACGAAGATATTATGTTAATCGTGAAAATATGATATATATTATTATATAAGAACACATCGTAGAGGTTTTTATGGGGAAATATCAGGAAGAAAAGAAAACACCCATCATTATGGTGAAAAAACGTCGCACTCTTTTACCCCCTTCCTTATCTGAAAAAACAGGTGTTATCGCACGTTCAGAGACAGAAAAGATGGAAGAATCAGTCTCTGAGGGGATCAGTTCGCCTGCCGTCGATACTCATACCCCTGATGCTCCTGCCTGTAAGAAAAAAAAGAAAAGACGCCGTTTTCCACGCCAGCCTCATTGGACTCATGAATTTACTCACGATTGCGTGGAAAAAGTGAAGTCTCTGTTTCCCCATCTTCGCGCAGAAGGCGGAGGATTTCTTCCACTGAAAATTGGCATAACCAATGATTTTGCCGCATTCCTGACAGAACACCCTGAGACAGAACTGACACTGGATGAATGGTCCTGTGCAATATCCTGCATCACCACCCGACAGGTATATCTGCAGCGTACTGCTGTCGCAGGTATCCCTCGTTATGGACTGGATGGACTACCAGCAGGTCAGGTATCAGAATGCGATGCGCTGAATGCCAGACGCTGGCTGGCAGTAAGGGAACAACAGAAGCTAAAGATGAAAACCATGCAGGAACAGTCCGCGTCAACCGAAAAAACTGAACGGTAATTTCATCGCGATAACAGCAGGTTACAAACACAATAATATTCATTGTGAAGTATTCCTTTCAGATCAGCTTATATGTTTTTTGCAGGCTGCTGGTAGAACAGTTGCTTTTACTTGTGGTCAGTAAGCAGAGATATTCCGACATGGGCATTCTTCAGGCTATAGCCTTACAGGATCAATCACCACCTCCCTAGGAGGTGGTTTAGGGATAACAATAAAAGGGCTACACCGTTAGAACCGCGCCGTAAGACTGAAGGGATTTTCATATTGACGCAAAAATCCCTTCTCATAAGGATTAAAACAAAAATTGCGTTAAATATCCCATAAGGATTGCCATACCTAAGATAACCGTCAGAAATGCGATTATCATGGGCATTCTGAACATTGATTTAAGCAATATTACTTCTGTCAGACTCGCTCCAGCACTACCGATTATCAAGGCCATTAAAGCTCCGAAGCCCATACCTTTAGTCATCAGAACTGATGCAAGTGGTATTACGGCCTCAGCACGAATATACAGCGGAATACCAACAACAGCACTGAGCGGTATGGCTAATGGATTATCTGCACCGGCATGAGCTGCAATCCACTCTGAAGGGATAAAACCATAAATAAATGAACCTATTAATATAGCTAACAAAAGATAAGGCAGAACATCCTTAAACTGTTGTAAGGCATCTTTCATTGCTAATTTTATTAGACCAGAGGTGGCATTCATTGTGAGATTTCTGTTGCCCTGACTCTCGCTGCTGCAACAACTTTCAGAAGATTTTTCTGATAGAATTGAGGGACAACACGCCGATATATTTTGCTCTTTCTTTACTGTCTTTAAGTTAATTATGGTTTTTGCTGATGAAGTACAGCAATTCGTTTTTACCGAAGCTTCAGAATCACCGCACTTGGTGGCGCAACTACCTGATACTGAATTTTTGTATTCAACAATATGACGTTCAAACCCTAAATAATCCAGTATAATACTGGAAAGAACTGAAACACCGGCAGCGATGATCGCATACAGCAAAGTTACTTTCCAGCCAAAGGTAACCCACATTAGTCCCACGATAATGGGATTAAGCAACGGTGAAACAAACAAAAAAGTGAGTGTCGGACCAAACCCCGCTTTCGCAGACAACAATCCTCGCAACATTGGAATTGTTGAGCAACTACAGAAAGGGGTAACGGCTCCCAGCAACGAGGCCAACAGATACCCCTTACCTTTTCTCGCCCCCATCATCTGCTGAATTTTATGATCCGGGACTTTTTGCCTTATCAGGCTCACACCGGCACTAATGACAATAAACAGCAATGAAAGCTCAACAGCCAGAAAAACAAACATCTCTGCGGCATCTTGCAACATAGGAATCCAACTATTCATACTAAACCTCTTGACAGAATCTATTATTCTAGAATAATCGAAATATAATTATAGTCAAGATATTTCTGGTATTATCGAAATATCATCAGGCAGAGGGTTGTCACATGCAACTGGAAGAAGTAGCTAAAGCTCTAAAAGAACTGGGTCACCCGACCCGTTTGTTCATATTCAAACATCTTGTAAAAGCTGGAGAACAAGGTTTACCTGTAGGTGAATTGCAAAAGCAGCTTGGCATTCCTTCATCAACGTTAAGTCATCATATTTCAGCCCTGGTATCAGTAGGACTCGTCACACAAAACCGGGAGAGTCGAACGCTCATGTGCGTCTCTCAATATGAAATACTGGAAGCTATCATCGAATTCTTACGTGAAGAGTGCTGTGTAAACAGTAAAACAGATGTTGCGGAACCCGCTGGCAAAAATGGGTAAGTAACCGGAAAACTCATAACTGTCATGATTGACGAATGCTGTATCTACCCGTGCGAAGCACACCTAATTAAGCCAAGAATATATAGAGAAAATCATAAAAATTAATAGGTTAAATAATATAGTTCCTGATTTATCTGATACTGCAATAACTGAGCAAAAAATGGGGATACCGGCAATATCTCACCCACCTCGTATTCTAATGCTTTATGGCTCAGTTCGTGAGCGCTCATACAGTCGACTGGCGACAGAGGAAGCAGGCCGTTTGTTAACTGCAATGGGCGCAGACGTCCGCATTTTTAATCCATCTGGCCTTCCACTTCCTGATGATGCACCGGAATCACATCCAAAAGTTATGGAGTTGCGTGAACTGGTTCGCTGGTCTGAAGGAATGGTGTGGTGCTCTCCGGAACGACATGGAGCGATGACTGGTATTATGAAGGCACAAATTGACTGGATACCATTATCTGAAGGTGCTGTTCGTCCTTCTCAGGGAAAAACTCTGGCAGTTATGCAAGTGTGTGGCGGTTCACAGTCATTCAACACAGTCAACCAGATGCGCGTGCTTGGTCGTTGGATGAGAATGATCACCATTCCGAACCAATCCTCGGTAGCAAAAGCCTGGCAGGAGTTTGATGATGATGGACGTATGGGCACTGTTGCAAAGTTAGCGATGAGGCAGCCTTTTGTCTTATTCAAAGGCCTT
>ERZ857951.1421-NODE-1421-length-25107-cov-3.035207_pt1 | contig 25107 bp, 15 predicted proteins | sample MGYA00519759_ERZ857951 | MGnify/ENA primary metagenome ERZ857951 (study PRJEB31778, sample SAMEA3449377) | human gut metagenome | biome: human gut; feature: human-associated habitat; material: faeces | place: United Kingdom | collected 2010/2012 ...
GTAAAAGTTGAACATTTGTATCATCGGTATACTTCTAGTCGCTGGGCGATAGAGGATATTAATTTCCAGATCGATGAGGCCGGGGTGGTTGGTTTGTTGGGGTCGAACGGGGCAGGTAAGTCTACCACGATGAACATTATTTGCGGAGTGATGAGACAGACCACGGGAGAGGTGTATATCGACGGGATAAACACGTTGAAAGAACCCGTGAAGGCTCGTAAGTTAATTGGTTTCTTGCCACAGAAACCGCCTTTGTACCCGGATCTGACGATCGACGAGTATTTACGTTTTTGTGCCGAAATACAGTGGATGGATAAGAAAAAGATTAAATCGGCGATCGCTGTTGCCGAGGAACGTTGCGGCATTACTCACATGAAAGATCGGTTATTGCGTAATCTTTCGGGTGGATACCAGCAACGCGTCGGGCTGGCTCAGGCCATCCTACATGATCCGAAGTTCGTGGTTCTCGATGAACCGACGAACGGGTTGGATCCGAACCAGATACTGGAAGTTCGCCAGTTAATCAAGGATATTGCCGTAGATCGGACCGTGATGCTTTCGACGCATATCTTGTCGGAAGTGCAGGCCACCTGTTCTTCTATCAAAATGATTGAACACGGGAGAGTGGTTTTTTCCGGTAGCACGGAAGATTTTGATAATTATATCGAACCGAACACGCTTTATTTGGAATTTGATCAGCTTCCGGTCGTGGATGAGTTGATGAAGTTACCCGGTATTAAACGGGCGGAAGTATTGGACAATCATGGTGTTCGCTTGTGGTATGACGGGGAGCGGGGAACGATCAAGCAAGTGATGCGGGAGGCGGTTTCTCGGGGATGGGATATGACAGAATTGCGAAAGGAGAAGAGTTCCATGGAGGCTGTGTTCGCTAAATTGTCCGGTAAATAATCAATTAATTCTAAGAAGTAAATGTTATGAGAGCAATATACAGAATAGCTCGTTTAGAGTTATCAAATCTTTTTTACTCGCCGATTGCGTGGTTGATCCTGATCCTTTTTGTCTTTATGACTGCGATGAACTTTACGGATGTGCTTTGGGCGTATGCCAGAAGTCAGGAATTCCGGGGCGGGGGCTTGTCTGATTTGTCCCGGGCGTTGTTTTTCGATGTCACGGGACGGGGGTTGTGGCCCAAGATTAGTAATTTGTTGTACATGATCATGCCTTTGTTGACGATGGGATTAATCAGCCAAGAGTTCAGCCGGGGATCTATCAAATTGTTATTCGTGGCTCCGATTACCAGTCGTCATATCGTGCTGGGAAAGTTTCTGGGGATGATGATGTACGGGTTGTTAATGTTTAGCGTGTTGCTGGTGTACGTTATCCTTGGCGGATGTTGGATTGAATCCTTTGACTGGGCGGCCGTGTTGACCGGGTTGTTGGGGTTGTACCTTCTTTTCGGAACTTACGCGGCAATCGGTCTGTTCATGTCCACGCTGACGACTTACCCGATCGTGGCGGCTATTTATATGCTGGCTTTGTTGACTTTCCTGCGTTTCGTGTCCGGGCTGTGGCAGGAATATACTTTTGTCCGGGACATCACGTATTGGCTGGCCTTGGACCGACGGGCCGGTACGTTTATTAACGGGATGATTTGCAGCGAGGATTTCCTTTATTTCGTTATCATGACGGCCATGTTCCTCGGGTTTGCGATTTTGAAATTGCAGTTTATCCGGGAGCGCCGTTCCATGTTGAGTAAAGTCGGGCGATTCTTGGGTGTGTTTATCGTGGCGATGTTACTGGGGTACGTGACTTCCCGGCCCATGCTACGATTGTATCACGATTCGACACATACCAAGACAAACACGTTGACCGAGGCCAGCCAGGAGATTGTGTCCAAGCTGGACGGGGGATTGAAGATGACAACTTACGTGAATCTGTTCGGTAGTATTTACAATATTACTCCTGCCAAGGTGATGGCCGATATAGCACGCTATAATTCTTATATTCGGTTCAAACCGGAGACGAAGATGGATTACGTGTTTTATTACTATACGGACACGACGGATGGGTTCTTTGCACATCGTTTTGCCGGGAAAACGTTGAGCGAGGCCGCGAAAGAGATGGCAAAGTTTCAAGGTGTTAATGCTAAAAAATATGTTCCTTTGTCTAAAGTTGACCCGGACGTGGATTTGAGAGATGAGGGGTATCGTTTCGTGGTATTGCTGGAACGTGAAAACGGGGAAAAGACTTTTCTACGGGTGTTTAACGATGCTCAAAGGGTTCCTTTTGAGACGGAGATTTCCGCCGCGTTAAAACGGATTGGCATGAAATTACCAAGTGTGGGTTTCCTCTCGGATCACTATGCCCGCACGATTACCGGAGATCGGAACCGGGATTATTCCTATATGGTGTCGGAAAAGCTCTATCGTTCGGCCTTGATTAATCAAGGTTTTGATGTGGTGGACGTGAAATTGAGCCGTAATTCTCAATTGCTTGATAGTTTGGATGTGCTGGTCGTTTCTGAACCGAGGGAACCCTTCTCGGAAGAGGAGTTGGATAAATTATATCGTTACGTGGAAAGCGGGAAGAACTTGATTATTGCGGGAAAACCGAGGACGAACAGTTATTTGGCTCCGTTGATGGAGAAACTGGGATTGCGTTTTGAACCGGGGATTCTGGTGCAGAAACAGGATCAGATAGCGGATAAAAATGCTGCCAGTATGCCTTCTGCCAGAGGTGCGGGTGGTGGCCCCGGAGCTTTGGGGCAGGCCGAGGAAAGAGAATATCCGGTTAGCCTGTTTCTTTGTAGAGCTACCGATGAAACCAAAGGATTATCTAAACTTTGGGACGATTTGTACATAAAAACCAATCATCCTGAATGGCCTTACTCGATCGTGATGCCGGAGGCTTCAGCGGTTTTGCAAGTGGAAGATAAAGGTTTTAGGGTGACCCCGTTACTGGTTGGGCGTGATCCTTCGAGCTGGAACGAGTTGGAGACGATTGATTTTGTGAATGAAACACCCCTGTTGAATCTTAATGCCGGGGAGCAAGCCGGGACGAAGACCACGATGATGGCTTTGGAGCGTCAACAGGCAGGAAAGGAACAGCGAATTGTGGTTATCGGGGATGCGGATGCTTTCAGTATGGGAGAGGTGATGGCGAATCGTAGGGGGATACTTTCTATAAACGGGGGGCTGATCATGTCGATGTTTGAATGGTTGTCTTACGGGGAACTCCCGGTGGATACTTCCCGTCCCGATCCGGTTGACAATAACCTGACGATTGGTGCAGAGGCCGCCGGAAACGTGAAGACGATGTTGCAATGGATTCTACCGGTGTTGATCCTGCTGGGTGGTGTGTTATTGCTGTTCAGGAGAAAGGGAAAATAGAGAATGTATTTTGGTGCTGTTTTAATACAGTGTTTTGTGCAATAATTTTCGTGTCACAGGGCCGTGGCGGGGGTGTCTCTTTTGACACGGCTCTGTGATTTAACTAATTTGAGAATGATGATGAAGAAATTGATTTACATGGCTGTATTATTGTTTGCAGTTATTGCTGTTAAGGCTCAGGATTACGAGGCTTTTAATAAGTTTATGAGAGATTATTCCAAAGGTTGGATGACAGATTACAGGAAACCGGCAGGCAACACGATGGAGATGATTAAACAAGTGGGAGAGCCTGCTCCGGAATTTTATTTTGATAAAAAGTTAAATAGCAAGGCGTTAAAAGGGAAGTTTATCGTGATAAATTTCTGGTCCACGTGGTGTGGTAGTTGTATTAATCTGGTTCACGATTTGGACACCGTGCTATTCCGGAATATGCAGCCTTACGGGGGAGTGCAGTTTATCGGAGTGGATTCACACGAGACGGTTTCGGAGCGTGAAGCCCAAAAATGGTGGGAAGATCGCGGGCTTCATTATCCTTGCGGTTACGGGAAAGGAGCAGATGCTTGTGCGGAGGCGTTTCATGGCAATCATCCGTCGGCTATAATTATTGATGATCAAGGGATCATTCGAGGACGTTGGGATGGTTGGAGTCCGAGGTTAGCAGAAATCATTCGAATGGCTATCTGGGCACTTAAAATTGTCCCGGAACAGGGAATTCAGGCTGATCTGGCAACAGTCAAGGGGCTTGTAGAAGAAAAGGAGTATCTTAAAGCGCTCTATTTACTCGAAATTATGCCGGAAAATATAGAGAGCGCTGCTTTGAAATACCAGTGTAAACTGGAGGTTTCCGAAAACAGTGCTATTCGGTATTTTGATGTAATACAGGAAAAGTACAGGGGAGACGAGCAATATCCTGCTGTTATGGAGAGTATTATGCATTGGGTGCTGGTCTCTGATTCGAGAACGGATGCCGTTATCAAGAATGGTTTAGATGCGGCCGAGAGGTTATTGCGAAGTGGAAGAAACGGGGACTACCGTGTTCATGAAACGATGGGGATTTTGTGTTACAGGTATGGCGAAAGTTTCAAACGTAAAGGTGTTCAGGCTTTGGAAAATAGTATTCCGGCAGCCAAGATGAATTGTGCAGGGGATGATGTTATCAAGCATCTGGAAGAGCAGGTGAAGATTTATCGGGAGAAATTGGATTAATTGTAGTCGATAGATGTGAGTAAATCACAACGTTCGTCCATGATTGCTCTGGGGTAGAGCTAGGGATGGGTTAGGACAAGTACCAAATAATTACACAGCATAAACATGGCAAGAACACGGGAGATTGTTCTTGCTATGTTTATGCTATGAAGATGCTGTCTTCTTGTCCTAGCCCATCGGCAGACAAAGGGATACCCATGGGTGGACAAATGGCGAATGTTCGGGATTTGTTCACGTATGTAAAGTTCGGTAATTAGTTGTTGAGGTGTTTTATGTATTAGTTTTATGATTGAGTGTCACCGTTTTTCTATCTTTTGCTTTTTCTGCTAAAATACCGGAAATATCCGGGCATTTCTTTTTGAATTTTTCGAACGTGTCACGGGAAAGCTCGTAGTGACGGCATATCGTGATAATTGATTTTCCTTCTTTTAGCATTTTGATGATCGTGTGACGATTGTCCATCAATATCTTCAATTTTGTATAACTTCCCTTTTTACGTCCGAGTGTAACTCCTTCTGCTCGCCTTAAAGCTAGGGCTTCTTTAGTCCGCATTGAGATCAGGTTACGTTCTATTTCAGCCACGAGTCCGAAGGCGAAACATAACACTTTACTGTTGATGGAGTCATCGAAAGTATAGCCGTCCTTGACGCTGTGGAGAACAATTCCTTTTTCCAGGCATTTACCCATGATGCTCATGATGTCTGTCAGGGTTCGACTTAAACGTGAAATTTCGGTAACGATTAGGGTGTCTCCTTTTTTGAGTTTCTTCAGCAGACTTCCTAATTGACGCTCTTTGCCTGCTTTTTTTCCGCTCGCAATTTCCATGATAAAACGATCAATATTGATGTTCTTTTGTAGTGCAAAGCGTTCAATCTCAGATCTTTGATTGAGTAAATTCTGTTTTTCTGTACTGACTCTCAGATAGGCAATAATCATAATAATTTGTATTAAATAATGGCAACCAAAAGTACAACTATTTAGGTATCGTTTTATACAAATTATATGAATATTTCGTAAGTAAAATTGTTGGTTAAAACGTTGGTTTTCTGATACAAAGGTATGGATGATATATTAAAAAACAAAATATTATTGTAAAATAATGACACTTAATGGAAAACGTTTGCAATGTAGCTAATAACTGGATAGTCATTTTTTTATCTTTTTAGTAACCGTTTTAAACGAACGATTAAATCGGCCATTTTTGGTGTTAATCGTTTCAATATCAGATAAAAATATGATGTTGTCAATCTCTCGGCGTGTCAGATTGGGTTTTCGGTGTAGTAGAAGGATAATTATACTATAATTAAAAAGAAGGTGACATGAAGAAATCGTGTGTACTGGCCTTGCTGATACTTTTATTGTTCGGTGGGGGCCGTGTTTTTGCACAGAAAGTCGCGGTTAAGACCAATGTGTTATACTGGGCAACAACAACTCCAAATCTTGGTTTCGAGTTTGGCTTGGGTAAGAAAACCTCGTTAGAACTTTTCGGCGGGTACAACCCGTGGAACCTGGACAAGGGTGAGAACAAAAAGATGAAACATTATTTAATCCAGCCGGAATTTCGTTACTGGTTATGCGAACGTTTTCAAGGGCATTTTTTCGGGCTCCATGCCGGGTTCTCTGAATACAACGTGAGCGGTGTGCGCTTGCCCCTGCCGCAGTTCCCCAAACGGATGAAGGATCACCGTTACGAGGGCTGGGGGATGCTGTTCGGTGTCTCTTACGGTTACTCCTGGATACTGGGGCGACGTTGGAACCTGGAGGCCACGATCGGTGGCGGTTACCTCTACGGTAAATACGACGTTTACGATTGCGTGAAGTGCGGTGATTTCCGGGGTTCGAACAAGAAGAGCCGTTTCGGGATCACGAAGGCCGGCTTGACTTTAGTTTACTTGATAAAATAGGATAGATTATTATGAAAGCGAGAAATATATTGCTGGCTTGCTCGGTGGCGTTCTTGTCGGGCGAGTTAGGAGCCCAGGTACAGGTGGAAAACCCGTCGGTGAAGAAGGACCGTCGGGAGGTGGAGGTGCGTTTTGACATTCGTGATATGCCAGAGTATGCCCGTAGTCGTCAGAAGGTGGTTCTTCGTCCTTACCTTCACTCGGGGACAGACACGTTATGGCTGGAACCGGCGCAATTATACGGTAAAAACCGTTTCCGCAGGGAACGCCAAGAACATTTTTTGGCGGGCAACAAGGAATGGACTTTAACAGGCTATAACGTTTTCTTGAAAGGGGGGACGCTTGAATACTCCGAGCGAGTTCCTTACGAGCGCTGGATGAAAGAGGCCGGCTTGGGGATCGCTTATCACACGGAAGGTTGTGGCTGCGAGTGTTGTGGTGGTGATCAGGGTGTCCCAGTGGGTCCTGTTTACGTGGCGCCCGTGCCAGAAGTGACCCCGGTAGAACCGTCCGCGAAGAATTTCGAGGTGGTCGAGGCACGCAAGCGTTGGGTGTTCAAGGAAAAGGACATGAAAGTATTCTTCCCGGTGTCGAAAACGGTGTTGAATCCCGATGCCTATAACAACAAGGTAACTCTTGACGAGATCATGGCGGGAATCCGCAAGATCGGGGACATGGAAAAATTGCGTCTGCAAGGAGTCGAGATTACAGGATTTGCCTCTCCTGAAGGAGGGTTGTCCTTGAACACTCGTTTAGGCGCGGGACGTGCCGCCGCTTTGAAAGAGTATATTCGAGGCGAGATGCCTGAATTACGTGACGAGGATTTTGTCCTGGTGAACGGGGTGGAAAACTGGGATGGTTTGCGCGCGTTGGTCGCGGCTTCAAGCATGGAGTATAAAGATGAAGTGTTGGCCATTCTTGATGATCGCACGCTGGGTTCGGGGCGTAAAGCCGCGTTGATGAACTTGAAAAATGGTAAACCTTATCGCTACATGTTGAAGGAGTTTTACCCGGGATTGCGTAACGCGTGTTACGTTTCTGTCTTCTACGATGTACTGGCGGACAAGGTGGCCGATGCCGTGAACGCCGCGAACGAGTTGATTCGTGCCGGGAAGTACGCGGAGGCGTTGAAGTCCTTGGAGGCTTACCAAAACGATGACCGGGTATTCAATTCCATCGGTGTTTGTTACATGATGATGGAGGAGGAAGAGATCGCTATCGAATGGTTCGAGAAGGCAATTAAGGCGGGACACGCTGAGGCTGAGAAGAACTTGAAACAGTTGAAATAGTAGATATAAATATAGTTTGAATAATTTTTAGTCCGCAATTAAAATGTTGAAGTTTATGAAATTAAACAAGTTAGTTATGGTTGCGCTAGTTGCTCTAGGAGCAGTAGCCTGTGAAAAAAGTGATAAGGGAATTGATGATCAAAGTCCCAAGAGTGTGACAATTAATGTACAGGCTGGTTCTCGTTCGGAGGGGAAACCCCTTACGACGAATGATCAAGTTGTTCTTACTCGTTTTCAAGTTTTTTTTACTGATGGTACAACTTTGTACTTGGGTAAGAAGGCGAATGGAGATGAAGCTGACCACTATTTTGCTACAGCACAAGGAAATATTAATCCGGAAACTTTTCATTTTTTACCTGCAAATGTAAATAAGGTTATTGTTGTAGGTAATATAGATGAGATAGATGTAACAAGTGGCGAGACAAAAGTTGAAGTATTAGAAAAAGAGCTTGCCATTGAGACTCAACAAGAAGAACAAATTGAAGCGTTGAGCCTTTACGGAGAAAAAGGTTTGACAAAACAAGATACAGATGGGGAAGGCCATGCACTTTATACCGCAGAGGTTGAAGTTGCTCCTCGTATCGCTCGTATTGAAATCGCAAACTTTACTTGTAATTTTGCAGAGGCAGAGGCGGATCGTCAATATAAGGCATTTACAATTGATCATGTCGCTTTGAATAATTATTACATGAAGGCAACTTTGTCTACAACTGATGTAGAAGCATTAGCGAATACAGAAATTAATAGTGGTTCTGTTGAACCTTTCTTTGAAGGATTGGGAAATGGATGGAATAATGATAAATTTACTACTCCTTTAGGATTAACATGGGATGCAAACACAAAAGCCGTGGGTGCTGCTGGTGAAGTTTTGGCTTATAACTTCTTCCCGGAAGTAAAACCTCAGATTGTGGTGAGAATGACAGGAACAAAAAATGAGGTAAATGCACAGCCAGCTCCGACTTTTCTTGCTACATTAAATTTGAAGGATGCTAATAATACACCTATCGCAGAGTTTGTAGCAGGTACGATTTACAAAATCAATTTCGTGTTTAATGAAAACGATCCGGATCAAACTGAAAAATGTATTGATGTTACTGTTACCCCGGTAAATTGGTCTGTTGTTGCTGTAACTCCTGAGTTTTAATATACAGTAAAAGGGCTAGACGAATGAAAACAGAAGAGGTGGGAGGTTTCGGACTCCTCCCTTCTTCTTCAAACTATAAAATATGATGTAAAACATACAGATATGAAGATATTCAATAAATTATTATTCATGCTGCTGGCGGTAGGGATGTTTAGTAGTTGTATCAAGGAGGATATGGATGATTGCCCGAAATACAGCGTGAACACCTTGTCGTTGAGTTACAAGGGCGACGGTACTGCCGAGATTTTTAACGAGAAGATCGAGCGCGTTGTGATGTATGTTTTCGACAAGAACGAACAACTTGTAACAACGAGAGAGCTAACTAAAGATGAGTTGGCACAACGTAGTGTTTGTTTACCAGAGTTGGAACCGGGAACATACCGGGTTACCTGTTTTGGAAACTTGATAAAAGATCAGGTGAATGACCTGTATTGCGGGGATTGTGACAAGATTTATTGTGCAGCCCCAGGATATTTTAAGAAAGAGACAATATCCAGTAATGATCCGCTTTACTATTCATCGTTGGAATTGACGGTGACGGAAGAGGATCAAAATAGAGAACTTCTTTTTGCGAGTTCGCATTATAAAGTGCTTGTGGAAGTGGCTGGAGTTCCGGCTGAGTCCAACCTGTCGCTAGAAGTGTGCGGTGTTTTACCCTATACGAACTTCGAGAATAAGGCAGGTGGTAATCCTGTGGATTATAAACTTGATACAGAATATAGTGACGGGCAATTTAATGCCCTATCCAATATAATGCGTCATTCGGATCATTCGGCTGTTGACGTGTGTGTGCGGGATGTTAATGGAAATGAGATTGCTAAAATAAATTTGGCGGAATTTCTAAGAGCAAATCCGGAAATTGATTGCAGTAAACATGAGGTGTTGATTCCAATTCATTTCGAATTCAAGTCAGTAGGTGTGGAAATTGGAGTGCCGGATTGGTTTGTCGTTCCGGATGTTAAACCTGAATTTTAAAAGAGATGATTATGCAAAATATGAAACAAATATTTTTAACCGTATTGCTTGGCGGTTGTCTCGGTGGTTTGTTCTCGGGTTGTACTGATGAGGATATGTCCGGAAAAACAACAGAGGATACACTTGGGGTGCGTGTGAATCTTGGTTCGCGGGCCAAACTAGACGGGAGCGACATAGAAATTTCCTCACTGAAAGTGTATGCGTTTTGGGGAGAGGAGCAGGTCGGGTATCATGAATTAACCTCTTCTGAGCAGGAAAAGGGTAGCTTTATGATGGATGTAGTCCAGAAAACGATGAGTGAACAGGAAATAGCGTTTTACGCTATTGCGGATGATAAAGTTGTGGAGTATGAACGTGGGCAAGATTTTAGTAAGAATATGTCTCGGGCAGATTTGGAGCAGATAGCGTTTACTTCTGTCATTAATGATGAAAAACTTCCGTTGACGTGTAGAGAAGAGGTAGAGATTGCCGTGAGCGGTGGTGTAGAAAATGAAGCAGAAGGTCATGAGGGGCATTTGATTGTTAATAAAGATAAGCCAGTAGAATTAAAATTGTCTTATCCTGCGGGAAAATTGGAGCTTTATTTTGCGAAAGGACCGAACGTGAATTCCGATGGATTGGTGGTGAAGAGTGCCAAAGTATTGCGAAATGGTATGCGAGAAAAGAATTATGTTTTTCCGGTGTCACTTGATAAGTTACAGGCTGTGGGTAGTTATCCGGCAGATAAACCGATTAATTTGAAAAATAATGGTGTTGTAGCTAAAACTTTGGAGAACAAAACAACTAATGCGGATGATTACGAGTTACTCATGGAGGGTAATGTTTTTCTGTTTGAAAATCCTTATGGGAGCAAGGATAACAATGTTGATCAACCGGGTGATAATGATGGAAACGTGATAGAGATCGTGTACACGGTGAATGGTGGAAACGAGAGGACAAAGGAAGTGTATTTGCCGGCAATCGAGCGAGGAAAGTGTTACCAGGTATTATGTTGGGTGGATTACCGAGGGACAGTAATTGTTACGTATAAGGTGTTACCTTGGGAAACTGAAAATATTTATGAGTTAGATGGGGGGGGACATCCGTCATATAATTGTACTCTTGATGGTGATAAGGATAATACGGATGTATGGGTTTCTGTAACAGATCCCGTTTTGCCTCGTGATCGAGAAGGGGCGGTGAATTTTCGATTCAAGATGAATAGTAAGCAACAGTGGACACCAACTTTAAGAAATGCCGTGGGATTCAAGATGGCTGTAATGCGGGTAGCCGATGAAATGTTGATGCCCGATAGTGCTATTGATGAGGGGGAGTATATTATTACGATATGGCCGACGGAGGATTCCAAGGTGGGCGACGTGACATATTTAGAAATTACTTCCCGTTCTTTAACCGGAGAATTTGAACCTTTGTTGATTAATACTGATAAGAAGTGGGGATCGGATTCTCAAACGTTGATTAAGATTGTGCGTGTTGAGCAACAATCGACGAAGTAATGTATTATGAATAAGGCAAGATTGTATGAATAGAATCAGTAATCATATTATCAGTATATTGTTGGCAGTCGTGTTTCTCGTCGGCTGCGACAAGAGCGGGGAACAGTTAACTGTTTCGAACGATGGAAGTGATCGTATTATTTTAAGATTTGCTTCAGATAAGGCAATAGAATCTAGAGCATCCGAAGATGGAACTAGTGTCGAAAGTAAAGTAGAGAAATTGGATGTATTTATTTTTGATGAGGGAGAACTTTTTTATTATGAATCAGTGGAACCCCATGGTGCTACCGTGACATTAGAAAAACCGAAATCTGCTTTTGTCAAACCTACTTATTCTATCTATTTGGTTGCAAATAGTACAAATCCGAGTAAACCATTAAGTGAGATAAAAAATCTCACGGAGTTACGACAGGTAACGGAAACTTCAACAACAGAGAATCCGTTAAATGAGATAGATCCAACAGAAGAAAATGGAAGTTTCTTGATGAGCGGGAATGTGGATAATGTGGAATTGAATGATGGAAATGCAGATGTTAACACGGAAATTAATATTAATTTGGCACGTGCGGCTGCTAAAATTGAGGTCGTGTTGATCGAGGGGGCTAACGAGGATGGCGATTGGTTCCAGTTTGCACCGCCAAGTAATTCAAATACTTTTCGTTTGAATAATTGGCAAGGGGTTTCTTACGTGTTGCCGGATGTTGATATGGGTGTATTGCCTAGTGCGGATTTGAAAAAAGCTGATCCTTATGCGGGAAATGTGAAATTTGGAAAAGAAACTGTTGATGGGAAAGAGGTTCAGACAATTACGATGACAACTTATTCGTACTCGAATGATTGGTCAACAGGTGGAAGTGTATATGAAAAAATGACACACTTGGTTGTGCGAGTTCCTTATATGAAGACGTCTGCGGATGGTGGAGTTGATGAGGTCGTGGACAAGAATTATTATACGGTACCTGTTTCTAAGACAAATATGTTGAAGCCTAATCATCTTTACCGGGTGCGGGTAACACTGAAAGGAACAGGAGCGGAGAATGAGGGTGAGGATACGAATTTGGAAGATATTGAATACGAGGTTGTGTCATGGGAGGATTTAGATATTCAGATTGGTGCTGATGCTTTACCGCATTATCTTACATTGAATCGAGACGAGTTGGAATTGCATAATATGGCGGATGATAATACTTCTATTGCTTTTTCATCATCAAGTGAAGTGAAAATAGTTGATGGATCCCTTAAAGTTTATTATTATAATAAGTATGGAACAGAAACGAGAGTGACGGATCGACAAGTTCTCAATGAAATTAAGATTACCCCGGATGAAGGTCTTAATGGCAATCTGAATATAAAGAGTCCTATACCGACGAATAATTTAATTCGTTATATTGAATTTAAGGTATGGAATGGGGATGAAGAATGTGAGCCGATTACCGTGATGGTTAAGCAATATCCACAGGAATATATTACATATTATTTTGGATGGTACTCTTATAGAAAAGATTTTGGTTTTAATTATGAAAGTGAAAATAAAGGGAATGGATATGTGACAGCAACAACATACAATAGTAATAATGATACTTGGGGATATGATGATGATTATAATCTTAGAAGTAAGTATTTTGGTTCTAAAGTTGCTGAACAACCTTCTGCAGAAGGTTATGGAAACCAATCTAATTATGATATTTCATGGTATTATTGGGGGTGGGGGGAAATAAGAGAAGCTACTATTCGGAGCGAAAAAAATCCGCGGATGTATCATGTTCAAATAACTTCATCGGCTTTGCCGAAGTTTCCAGAAGATGAGGAATTTGATAGGATCCATCCGAATGTGACCTATCAATTGGGTATCCCTCGTAAGGATGCTTTGGGACGGACAGAAAGGGATGAGGCTAATAATAATTTAGTTTCTCCATCATTTATGATTGCATCTCGTTTAGGTTTTATTTCGGGAGATTTACCAGAGGATGATGATGAAGTAGCTTATAAACAAGCAGCGAGTCATTGTGCGAATTATGTAGAGGTTTATTATCCCCGAGATGAAAAAGGACGTCGTTTGAAAGATGCGAGTGGCCGCGAATTAGAACCAGTGGTTTTAGACGATTGGAGATTACCGACTAAAGCTGAATTGTTAATTATCATGCGTTATCAAGGAACTTCAGATCAAGGAACAGAAGCAATGGAATATTTATTAAATGCTCCAGAATATATGAGTGCGGGAGGTTTTGTTGTAAATCCTCACTCTACGTCTACAGGCAATGCTATCCGTTGTGTTCGGGATCATTACGTGAATAAAGAAATAAATAAATAGAAGACTATGATAAAGCGAATAATATGGAAATTTGCTGTTTGTTTACTAGTAATAGTAACAGCGGCGTGTTCTCGGGATGAATTGGAGGGTGGTACGGGAGAACAACAAGTACCAGAAGGATATTTGGCGATTCAGTTTGGAACAAACGTTCCTGATATGCAACAGGTATCAACACGTAGTGTGGATTCTGATGGGCGTGGAATTCAAGATATGGTGTTGTATTGTTTCTCGGCATCAGGGTCTTTTATTACAACCGTTGAGGCGAAAATTGTAACAGATCCTATTGATCCTAATGTTAATGCCTCGTTAAGTGGGTCTTTTAGTGCAATCGTGCCGGATTACACGAAAATTATACACTTTGTGGCGAACCAGAACTTGACGGATTTTAATGAATCTGAAATGGGTGGAAAGCACGAGTCGGATTTGATGGCGACCTTGATTGCTTCCTCGGGACGAATGATTTATTGGCAACGAGTGGCATGTGAGGAGGGAGAGGATAATATGGCCGTGGCTTTGGAACGAGAAGGAAAAAAGATTGTTATGGTCCGTAATCAAGCACGAGTTACGGTGAAAAATCCTCAGAATAGCTATGTTAATATAGATGCTTTCACAACGCATAACACGCATGCTTTCGGTACGGTAGCTCCTTATAATTCAGAAACACATGATTTTGAATGGACGCCGGGTGTAAAAGGTTACCTGTCTTTGCCAGCTAATGACGAACAGATTCATCTAGAGGGTACTGAGGATGGTTCGTTTAATTTGGATGAAAAGTATATCCTGGAGTGTGAGAACGAGCTTTCGGATCCTGTGAGTGTCATATTGCATGGTGAGAATGGAAAATATTATCGGGTATTGTTGTTGGATGAAGAGTCGGAGCCTTTACCGATCCGGCGGAATCATTCGTATAATATTGAGATCGTAGGTCCCTTGTCTTATGGTTATGATTCTTTTGCAGAAGCATTGGATGGAACACCCACCAATAACGTGTGGATCTCTGTTCCGGATGATATTAACGAGGTAAGTGATGGGACTCATCGATTGATTGTAGATGAAACTTTTGTAGTTTATTTAGGTACGACTACTCGTAGCGTGGATTTGACATATAGATATGAGGTGAAAAATGGGGATGGGGAGTATGGACCAGAGACAACTGGTCAAGTGCTTGCTACTTGGGTTGGCGGAGGTACGACCGTGGCAACCTCTGAGATTAAAAATGTATATGATAATAATACCGGAATAGGTACTTTGACAATTACATTGAATCAGTTGGGACAGAACGAAACGAAACGTGAAGGAATAATTCAGGTAAAGGCCGGTAAATTACGGCGTACAATTAAGGTAATTACTGTACGAGAATTTAAATTTGAACCCACATGGACTTCGGCTCAAATTTATGGTAACGTGGAGGGACAGCCGGTGACATTGATGTTCACTATTCCGGAGGATTTTCCTGAAGAGTTGTTACCTTTACGGGTGAAAATTGGTGCCGATTGGTTGAATATTCGGCAATCAACAGGACAACAGTTGGCAACAATTACATCTATTAGTAATCCTGATGAATTTAGTGAAAACGATCCTTGGAAATTTAAATTTGTTTACGAGGCAACACATACAGGGGTACAACGTGTTTATTTTAATACCGTGTTGAAACCTGAAAAGGAGGGTGATGCTTATAAAAATGGAACATTAACTATTGAAGCGGAGCATTTTATTACTTTAGAGAAGGTATTCCCGTTTAGTGACTATAATTATTATATTTCAGTTGGAGGATTGATTGGCGTGAATGGTTCGAACCTAGGAGATGAAATGCCGGATGGGGAAACCGTGTATTATTGTTTGGTGCCACAAAAGGTGAGCGCTCCGGTAACTTTTGATGTGCAATTGAGAGAAGAGAAAGAAGGAGGAGGTAATGATCTTGTTGTTTCTAGCGAGAATGATGTATTTTTGCTTTATTCTCAGTACTTAACTCGCTATGATGATGAGGATATTCCTGGCGGTGCGGGTAATAAGGAGTGTCATTTTGAACCTATTGATGAGGGAACGTGGGGGACTGGTGGACGAGTATTTTCATTTACTCCGGTTCAAAAAGGAAAGAGCGATTATAAGATTTATTTAAAAACAGATAGACCTAATAGTGCAGAAGTAATTCGTATCGCGTCAAGTGAGTCGAATCCAGAAGCTGGTTATGAATATAAAGGAAATCATTATCGTTCGATTACTTTCGAATTGGCAAATAATGATCCATTTAAGTTCTCAGGAAAGTTGAAGAATGGAAACTTAACGATAAATGCGAATGAATCGGGAGAGTGGAGTTACGAAGTTGGGCAGGAGGTTGATTTGGAATTTGACATTACGAGTTTCCGTGGTACTGATAACAAGTCTGCAGATCCTTTTGGAACAGAATTTAAGGTTTATATTGATGCTCCGATGCTGGAGATTGATGATAATAGAAGGGGAAGCGCCTATCCGGAAGAGATATTTAAGGAGGATCCTAATGTTGAGGGACGATTTATATATGTTGTAAAGGCTAAACGGGATGAAAATCGGAATGGTACAGATGATGTAGCCATTAAAGATGTTGATAATGGTAATGTACAGGTGAATCCGGGAATGGGACCTGCAGATCAAACGGGAGAACATAAAGTGTTACCATTTAAAACGAAGTCTATCGTGAGTGCAGGAGAAATCACCATATCTGCGGATGAAAATGTCGTGATTTTTAGTGATGAATCATTTACAATTGCTAATACGCCGATTACAGGAACGATAGAATTCAGTGAAGATGGTAAGTCATATTCTCCTGTACCCAAGGATGGTTTTGTCACTTTTGAGGTGGAAGGAGGATCTCCCCGTATCGGTAGTATGACGATTACTGAAGATGGCAAATACACGTTACGTTTGCGTAAAGAATACCGTTACGATTGGGAAAGAACGAAAATTTGGGTTCATTATCGTGTAGATGATAAGATTTATCATGCAGATGTGAATAGCTTGAAGGAATTGTTTGAGAATAGTACTATTAAAATGAACTTAGAACAATAGAAGGGAGTTTCTTTCATACGAAAGTAATTATTCAAAGAACAAAGTAGGAATATATCTGAGGCGAGATGAAATACAAACCTACTTTTCATATTCAATAAATGCAACCAGTTGGGGGTGTCTAACGAGTTTAGGCACCTCTTTTTAATTTACAAAGTTGGTAGAAAATGATTTTTCTCAATTAACCCGTCTAAGGAGATTTTTCAGGGGGTGATTCCGGAAATTGTCTGGTTGTAGGGCGGTTATTAGGCGACGTTTAGGTGCTATCTCCCGATTATCACTACTATTTTAACAGAGCGCTTTAAATCTTTGGATAGTAAAATCGAGGAGAATGTACGAGATAGATTTTCCAAAGAATTGAAGATTATTTTTTTACGAGATTTTGCTGATTTTGTATCAATAAACGATAAATTATTATCGTGTTTTTGTAGAGCGAATTTCATGTCAACGGGGAGCGTGACAGATGAAAATGTTACTTTCGGAGCAGTGAGAGGGTGTGAGATGAATGAATTATCATATCGTTATTACACAACTATGGATGGTATGTATAATAAGTATTTGAATAATCCCAGTGATTCGGAGTACTATCTTCCAAAGAAAATGCGGGATTTGTATCAAAAACAAGATTATGGGCGTTATGGTGATAAAGATGGACGATTGAGAGTTTGTTTCTTGACGGATCACTACTACTAGTGGAAATTCCGGTAGTGCTGTAGTGTAGGTTAAAATAGAAAGTCTGGGTGTGAATTTTAATATTGCACCCAGATTTTCTCTATTTATAGACTTATTTTTTTTATATGGAGAAGACAGTACGAATCATTTTCATAAAAAGTCATATTATCCCAATAAAACGTAATCTATATGATTATGAGTTAAAATTCATGGAGATAAGAATGCTAGGAATTTGTGTTGTGATTGTTATTCTCATTTTTTTCTCTATTTTTGTTACCTCAAGAGAGTTTTTGGGGTAAATGGAATAATCATGTCTGATAGTGATCAAAATAACGATGATAAATTATTTGAATCCATTCGTCAAGGTAATATTGATGCCTACGAAATGCTTTTCAAAAAATATTACTTGTCCATGTGCATGATTGCTCGTCGTATTGTTGAGGATGAGGATGTGGCGAAGGATCTTGTTCAAGAAATATTTATTCGCTTGTGGGAGAAAAGGGAAACTTATGATTTTCGGGAGACGGCAGATATATTTTTATACGTGTCTGTCAGGAACAAATGCTTTGATTATTTGAGGAGCCGGAAAAATTTACCACTTCAGGAAGGATTGAGTGCTGCCGGTAACGAGTACTTTTTTCACGATATTTTAATAGAGGAGGAAACCTACAGGATCGTGATGGAAGCTATTGACACCTTGCCTGCCCAGAGTGGACGAATTATAAAATTAAGTTTGGAAGGAAAACAGAATAAAGAAATTTCCGAAAATTTGGGTATTTCTGTAAATACAGTCAAGTCGTTGAAATATAAGGCAATGGATACTCTTCGTGAGGTTTTAAAGGATTACTTCTATCTTCTTTTGGTGTTTTTAGCGGAAAATAATTAAAAAAAAGCGGGAAGCTCACTCATCCTTTAAGATGAATTTGTCGTTCTATGTATAGAAATGTAATAAAACGTTTGTATGGTAGAGTGTCCTAAAGATTATAAAATATCCCGTTTAATAGCTAAAAAGTTAATGGGAGTTATCCTGCCCGAGGATGAGGAAAAACTGAATGCTTGGCTGGAGGAGGATGCAAGAAATAAGGATTTATATCGGCGCATTCTTGAGGTAGAAAATTTTTCTACCAGGGATATGTATGCGAAGCGTTTAGATGTAGAACATACATGGGATGCCTTGAAAGAACAATTAGCCGGACAAAGAAAGCGTAGATCTTTATTCTCTTCTTGGCAGATTGGTGTGGCAGCTTCTGTGATATTGCTTGTAGGAATAGGATTGTACTGGGGTTTCAATAAAAAGCCGAAGGTGAAACAAGTAGAGGTGGCGGCTCATGTGGAGATGGGGGGAGCTAAAGCTATTTTAGTGACTTCCCGGGGGGATGAGATTGTTCTGCAGGATAGTTCTGTACAGTTGATCACGTTGGGAGGGGGAATGGTTGCCAAGAACGATGGAGTTCAAGTGTCTTACAAGGAGAATGAAGGTGCAGGGAAAGAAGATGTGTTAGAATACAATACGATTCGAGTACCTCGGGGTGGGGAGTATAAATTGTTTTTGTCCGATAACACGGAGGTCTTTCTGAATTCTGATTCAGAAATTCGTTTCCCGGTGAAATTTGGTAAGGGGAAACGTGATGTCTTTTTACGAGGAGAAGCTTTTTTCGTAGTTACTAAAGATGCTTCACGTCCTTTTGTTGTGAATGCAAACGATAAGATGTCGGTGGAAGTTTTGGGAACACAATTTAATTTGCAGGCTTATCCGGATGATGCTTTCGTGGAAACGACTTTGAACGAGGGAGCAGTACGGGTATTTAATGGCAAGCAGGGTGTAAGACTTCGTCCGGATGAGCAAGCTGTTTATGATGAGGGAAAATTCACCGTTCGTAAAGTTGATGCCAGTAGTTATTCTGCATGGAAAGAGGGGAGATTCATGTTGTTGAATCATTCGCTGGAGAATATCATGACCCGTTTGGCGCGTTGGTACAATATTGATATATTTTGGGAGAATCCGGAAGTGAAAGAGTATCATTTTTCTGGAGAGTTGGCCCGGTATGAGGATTTCACGGAGATATTGAGAATGTTGGAGTTGGCAACCCGGGTACATTTCGAGGTAAAGGATCGGACGGTATTCGTGCGTAAAATTGAAGAATGATGAATTTAAATAAAAAAGAGCAGAAAACATTGGCACTATTTTCTGCTCGTGAGTGAGTCTAAATAACGATTAAAAACAGAATTATTAATCATTAAGCATGTAAAAGTATGAAAAAAAACGGAATCGAAGTCTTTGAAGGAGTTCAAAGATTAAAAAAGATGCGATTTATTTTAAAACGCAGCCTTCTTTTTCTGTTTGTGTCAGTCTTTTTTTTACAGGCCGAGGCGGCCTCTCAAGTGGTAAGATTGACGTTAAATTTGAAAGATGTTACTATTGACGAGGCTATCACGGACATGAGTCAGAAGACAGGGTATCGTTTTTTGTATCAGATGGAGGAGGTATTGAAGTATGGGAGACGTGATGTGAACGTGAAGGATGCGACTTTGGACGAAGTATTGAAAGTTTTGTTTAAAGATACACGTTTATCCTACGTGATTCAGAATGATGTGATTATCATTACTCAAATGAAAGACGAGAAAAAACAAGAACAATCCCGCCAAATTAAAGGTAAGGTAATTGACACGAAGGGAATGCCGTTACCGGGAGTTACCATATTAATCAAGGGAACTAAATTGGGCGTGATAACGGATATAGACGGAAAGTTTAAAATTGAGATCCCGAAGCTGGATAGTACAATTCTGGTATTTTCGTTTATTGGAATGGAAACTGTTTATCACCAATTGAGTAATGATCGAAAAAATGATGAAAAAGAGCTGGTGATCACGATGAAGGATGACGTGAAAGAGATGGACGAGGTGGTCGTGACAGGGTATAGCAATATCAGAAAGGAAAGTTTTACCGGTAGTTCTATTTCCGTGAAACGGGAGGATTTATTGAAGGCTTCTGCCACGAACGTGATTCAAGCTCTATCGACGTTTGATCCGTCATTCCGTATACAACAAAACAATAAATGGGGATCGGATCCGAATGCTATCCCTGAAATATATATACGCGGACGTTCCGGTATCGGGGTGAAAGAATTGGATAAAGATGCGTTATCCAAATCTTCTTTGAAGAATAACCCGAATCTTCCTGTTTTTATCATGGACGGTTTCGAGGTGAGCGTGCAGAAAGTGTATGATATGGACCCGATGAGGATTGAAAATATCCAGATATTGAAAGATGCTTCAGCCACGGCGATGTATGGTTCCCGGGCTGCCAATGGGGTTGTAGTGATTACTACTGTCGCTCCGAAACCGGGAGAAGTGACTATTTCGTACAGTCTGACAGGTTCGGTTTCTATGCCTGATCTTTCGGATTATAATTTGGCTGATGCAAAAGAGAAATTGGAAATAGAGCAAAAAGCCGGGATTTACACTCCGCAATATTATATGACTTGGAAACAGGCTTTGGATGCTTATAACGAGCGGCTATTGCGTGTAAAGGAAGGAGTGAACACGGACTGGCTATCTATTCCTTTACGTAATGCCGTTAATCATAAGCATAGTTTTTCGATAGAGGGGGGTAATGCGGATCTGCGTTATGGCCTTGATCTTTCTTATAACAAGAATAATGGTGTGATGAAAGATTCTTACCGAGATGTCATGAACGTGGGGTTTCACGTGGATTATCGACTTAAGAATTTGCAGGTAGTGAATTATATCGAGTATAATTATACCAAGGCTCAAGATTATGCTCATTTGCAACCTTACGATCGTCCTTATGACAAGAATGGGACGTTGATTTCAGGAGAATTGGAATTTTCAAAAAGAACTCATACTGATTATCGTGTAAATAATCCTTTGTATGAAGCTCGTTTAAATAATTTTGAATACGAGAAAGGGGATGTGTTTATCGACCGATTGATGGCTCAATGGTTCCTCACGAATTATTTGCATTTAAAAGGTCAGATTGCCATAACGAAAGAATTTACTAAAAAAGAACGTTTTATTGATCCTCTTTCTTCCAACACGACGGCGAAAATTCAGAAAGAAAAAGAATTGGAGGGGGATCTCTATTTGACGAAGGGAGAATCCACGAATTGGGACGCTCAAGTGGGTGTATATGTATCAAAATCATTTGGTGCGCACGCTCTAAATGCTTCAGCGGTAGTTAATGCTACATCTCGTGAATCTGAAAGTACTTCTAGTCATTACCGGGGATTTCCTTCCGGGGAGTATCATTCTCCTAATTATGCAGCGGAGATCAAGGATAAACCCTCAAAATCTCAGAGTACTAGTCGACTGGCCGGTTTTTTGTTTTTAGCGAATTATACTTGGAATGACATTTATTTGGCAGATGTGTCCGTGCGTTTTGACGGTTCATCCGAGTTCGGTCTGGATCAAAAGTGGGCTCCATTCTGGTCGTTTGGAGCGGGAGTCAATTTGCATAACTATGCTTTTTTGCATGGTAGTAAGGTGATCAATCGCATGAAATTTCGAGCTTCTTACGGGCAAACCGGTAAGGTGAATTTTCCGTCTTATAGTGCCAGAACGGTTTATCGGACGTTTGATCGTTGGTATATTGCCGGGTTTGGGGTTGGTTTGAAGGCATTGGGGAATAGAGATCTTAAGTGGGAGACAACGAATAAATTGAATGTCGGTACGGATATGGAATTTTGGAATAGCCGGATTTCTTTGATTTTTGATTACTATTACAATAAAACGGTAGATTTGATCACGGATGTAACTTTGCCGGGATCTGCCGGTTTCTCTTCTTACAAGAGTAATTTGGGTGAAACGTTGAACAAGGGATTCGATATCCAGTTTCGTTTTGATGTAATGAAAAATAAGGATTGGAATGTTGCCTTATGGGGTAATCTGAATCATAATAGAAATGAAATTCTGAAAATTTCAGATGCGTTGAAAGCTTATAATTCTCAAGTAGATGATTATTATGAACTTGCGGAAGAGGATCAAACATCAAATTCGTCATGGGTTAAGGCCAATAAAACATACTCGGATTTTATCAAACCGATCATGAAATACGAGGAAGGAGCTTCGTTAACAGCAATCTATGGCGTGCGTTCATTGGGAATTGATCCCTCAAACGGTAAAGAATTATATCTCTATCGCAATGGGCAGGCCAGTCACAAATGGAAAGCAACTGAAGAAATCGTGCTTGGGGATTCGGAGCCTGAGGCCAGTGGATCTTTTGGTTTAAATGTTACTTACAAGAATTTCTCGTTGTTTGCTTCTTTTGGTTATGAATGGGGAAAACAGACGTACAATGAGACCTTGATCATGAATGTCGAGAATGCGGATATTCAAGGAAGTAATGTTGATAAGCGCGTGCTGACACAGCGTTGGGAAAAACCGGGCGATATCGCTCCCCTGAAGGATATAAAAGACATGAACAGTGTTACCTTGCCTACTTCCCGATTCGTGCAGGACGAGAATGTTTTGTCTCTGGATGCATTGACATTGAGCTATGATTTTGATCCGCTATGGCTTCGGAAAATATACTTGAAGACACTGCGCTTGGAAGTAAGTACGAGCGAGTTGTTCCGTTTGTCTTCCATCAAGCAGGAGCGAGGAACGAGCTATCCATTCGCCAGAACGGTGAACTTTTCTTTACGTGCAACTTTTTAGTAAGTCAAGAATATGAGAAATAAATTATTGTATTTAATTTTTGTTTTACCGTTCTTTATGTCATCATGTAATGAATGGTTGAATGTGGAACCGGAAGATGAGATTAGTGAAGAGAAGTTGTTTTCCACGGGTACAGGTTTCCGGCATGCTTTAAATGGTGTTTACTTTACCATGGAGTCAAGGAATTTATACGGAAAACATTTGACTTGGGGAATCGTGGATGCATTGGGGCAGGTGTATAATTATGGAAAAGCCGCTGGTGTAAACGAGATGCAGTTTGGTGCCGATGAATATGCATGGGACCATTATGCCTTTAAACCTGTGCTATCTTCCATTTGGACAGAGGCTTATAATGTAGTGGCCAATTGTAATAATATAATACAACAGATAGAACATGCCGATCCCGAAATATTTAGTTGGAAAGAAAAGGAGAAAGCTATGATCTGGGGTGAGGCCTTGGCATTGCGGGCATTTATACAATTCGATATGCTGCGTTTATTTGCTCCGGCTCCCTCTACGAATCCGGGTGACCGTAAGTTTATCCCTTATGTAAATACTTACCCGTCCTATATTTCTAATCCCCAAACGGTGAATGAGTGTTTGGAATTGATTGCCAAGGATCTGATCGATGCAAAGCAATTATTATGGAAATTCGATACAGCGAAATCCTTTAGTCGGTCGGACAATTTTGAGACTGCAGGATCTGGTGAGACTATGTTTTTAATACGTCGGGGATTTCATCTTAATTACTGGGCGACTACCGCTTTGTTAGCCCGTGTGTATCTGTATGCGCAGAAAGAAGAAGAGGCTCTGAAACAGGCAGAGGAGGTGATGACTTTTGCTGCCCAAAAAGGAGCCTTTGCTTTAGCAGATAGATTTTATTACGGAGATCGGAAGTGTTATTCCGACGTGATATTCGGGTTACATGTTATTGATCTGTTGGATTATAATAAGGAGATCAATACTATGGAAAATAAAAAAAATGCCAAGTATTTATCAATCTTGGAAGTAGAAAAGAATTATTTTGGTAAAGATCTGACAACTTCCAAAGGGGATAACGGGACTATAATGACAAGCAATGATTATCGTTTCAAGTATTGGATCGAAGATATGGACAATGAACATAGCTATTATCGATTTATGAAATACGATGCATCGACTTCAGGAGCAACGGCTGGGGTAATAGAGGTTTCTGAGCATATCGTACCTTTTATTCGGATGAGTGAGGTGTACTATATTGCTGCAGAGATATTGTGTAAGCGGGGAGCGGAAGGATTGACGAAGGCTAAATCTTACTTATCGTATATAAAAGGGCAACGTGGATTGAAAAAGACGGATGTGACCGTACAAGAAATTACGAATGCCCAATCTGATGAATTTATGGATTTGTTGATTAATGATATGCGTCGGGAATGGATAGGAGAAGGACAGACGTATTTTCTTTATAAACGTTTGAATAAGAATATTCCGAAGGAAAACGGAGGTTTTGTTGTTGCTTCTGAGAATGTATTTGTGGTACCACTTCCGGATGTTGAAACTAATTTGTGATGATTATGAAAAAAAATATATTGTTTTTATTTGCATGGATGTGCATGTTGGTTGCTTGTAGTGAGAAAGGAATCATGGAATATTCCGATAATACACTTTATGTATATTTTGCTACAGATGCAACGAAAGATAGTACAACGTATTCATTTAAAGCTTACCCTAGTGGAGAGATTCACGTGAAGATACCGATGAAATGCGACGGTGTTTGGGCGAGAGAGGATCAAGAATACACGGTGTCTGCAGACGAAAATTTTACTACGCTACCTTCCGATTTATATATATTGCCGGAGAAATGTGTTTTTCCGGCAGGGCAATTGCAGGACACGATTGAAATCGTGTTGTTGGATGGTGATATACTGAAAGAGAAAACGTGTCGGTTGATGTTGAAAGTGGACGAAACGGAATTTGTGAAAGAGGGAGAGGTTAATTACAGTCGTGCCATATTCTTGGTTTCTTCGAAGTTAGTTCGTCCTGTTTGGTGGACCGTGTGGGAT
>ERZ857951.1438-NODE-1438-length-24849-cov-2.948375_pt1 | contig 24849 bp, 20 predicted proteins | sample MGYA00519759_ERZ857951 | MGnify/ENA primary metagenome ERZ857951 (study PRJEB31778, sample SAMEA3449377) | human gut metagenome | biome: human gut; feature: human-associated habitat; material: faeces | place: United Kingdom | collected 2010/2012 ...
AGAATTTTTGATTTTGTTACGGGAATAGAAAAAAGGTATGATGTTTTTGGGGTATAAAATTTAATTTGTGATTTTACTTGAAATATAATTCATTGAATCAAGATAAATATTTTGTATAATGAAAATTGAGAATGGTAAGAGAATAGCCAAAAATACATTAATGTTGTATTTTAGAATGTTAATAACAATGGGAGTAACTCTTTATATTTCTCGTGTAGTATTAAATACGTTAGGTGCTGAAGATTATGGAATTTATAATGTGGTCGGTGGAGTTGTAGCTATGCTTGCTTTTTTTAATAATTCTTTATCGATAGCAACTCAACGTTTTTTTAATGTAGAAATGGCGTGTGGTGATATTGAAAGTTTAAATAAAGTATTTTCGACTTCAGTATTCAGTTATTTTATTATTGTTGTGATTATTTTGGTTATTGCGGAAACGGTAGGATTGTGGTTTGTAAAAACTCAATTAACGATACCTGTAGATAGAATAGATGCTGCTATATGGGTTTATCAATTTTCGATATTTACATTTATAATAAATATTTTAAGTACTCCTTATAATGCTGCTATTATTGCTCATGAACAAATGAGTATATTTGCATATATTTCAATAATAGAAGTTTTGTTGAAATTATTTACAGCTTTTCTTTTAATCTATGTAATGGTAGACAAATTGATATTGTATGCATTTCTGTTGTTATTAATATCTTTTCTAATTCGTTGTTTATATGTGATTTATTGTAGATCCCATTTTGAGGAATGTAAATTTCATTTTGTAAAGGATAAAAGGTTATTGAATAAAATTTTTTCATTTTCAGGTTGGATGCTTACGGGAACGCTGGCTAGTGCTTTAAATACTCAAGGAATAAATGTATTGTTAAATATTTTTTTTGGTCCGATTTGTAATGCTGCAAGAGGGATTGCTTATCAATTACAAGGTGCAATATTAGCTTTTATTCAAAATTTTATGACAGCTGTTCAACCACAAATTATGAAGTTGTATTCCAAGGGTAACATTGTTGACATGACACATTTAGTGTATGGTGCAACTAAATATTCTTTTTTTCTACTTTTATTATTAGCACTCCCCGTGTTAGCAAATACCAAATTTGTTTTACAAATTTGGTTACATGATGTTCCTGATAATACATTGATATTTACAAGGTTAATAATAATAGATTCATTGATTAATATATTATTTATTCCGTTGGGAACAATAACTCAAGCGAGTGGAAGAATAAAATTTTACCAAATAGTGGTTAGTCTTTGTTTTATTTCGGTTTTTATTTTTTCTTTTGTGGCTTTTGTATTGGGTTATCCTTCATATTATGCTTTTCTTATAAGTATATTTGTAAATGTACTTGGCCTCTTTTTTAGGTTGCTGATCTTACATAAATACTATGATTTTGATATTTTTATGTATATGAAGAATGTGTTAGTTCGAATTATTATTGTTGGATTAGCTTGTATATTATTGTCATTTTTTATTCATTTTGCAATAAATTTCTATATTAAATTTGTAGACAAATGGAGTATTTTCTTTTCCTCTGTCTTTTTGAATTTATTGGTTGTGTTTTTTTGTTGTTGGATATTAGGATTTAGTTTAGATGAAAAGAGATTAATTAAATCCAAGATAAAGTTATTTATTAAAAATAGATTTTAATGCTTACTATAAAATCACCTTTGTGTACAATTGTGGAAGGTAATTCTAAAATTGAAGTTACAATAAAAGAGGATCAAACTGAAAAAAAATTATGGTATATTGTTGACAATAGAATGCAGGATTACTTAACCTATAATCTTGCAGATGCTTATATCGTAGGAATTTTAATTTATGCAATGAGTAAAAAGCATAAGATTATTAGCGAAATACCTATTAGTGAATCTCTTTATTTTTCTTTGGTAAAGTATTTAATTCCATTTTTAACTCATATTAATAATGGATTATTTTTTATAGAGATAGAAGCTCCGCTTTTTGCAGGTAAATATGATTCTAAGTATGTTGGGACGGGTATTTCATGTGGAGTTGATTCATTGAGTACAATTGTATATCATGGTGTTAACGAGTTGTGTCCTAATTATAAAATAGATACGCTTACATTATTGAATACAGGATATTATGGAATAGAAGATAATAGTTCAAGGCTTTATAATAAATACGTAAAACAATCAGAGGATTTCTCTTTAAATAATGGTTATCATTTTCTTACTGTTGATTCAAATATTGCGTCATTAACTAAGTATAAATTTCTTACGGCTCATACCTTTTTAACTTGTTCTTGCATACTCCTTTTTCAGAAATATTTTAAACGTTACTATTATGCATCTGGATATTCTGTGTATAATTTTGAGGCAAATTTTGATGACTCTGCTTATTATGATATTTTTCTATTGAAATGTATTTCAACAAATAATATTGAATTTATTTCTTCTTGCACAACAATGAAAAGAATAGAAAAAATTAGTATGTTGATACAAAAACCACAAATTTGTGATTCTTTATATGTTTGTACATCAGGTAATCCTCCATATAATTGTGGTAAATGTGAAAAATGTGTACGGACTTTGTTGGCATTTGACTCTTTAGGTAAGATTGATTGTTTACCTAAAACATTTGATAAAAGTATGTATTTAAAGAATCGAGTTTATTATATTGCATTTATGTTACGTTCTAGGAGAAATCAAATTTTTTATAAAGAAATTTATCAAAATTTTAAGTGTAATCACATAAGAATACCTGTTTTTGCCTATTTTTTACACAAACCTTTTCGATTTGAACTTATTGTATTTAAAGCTAAATTGGTTAAAAGTCGTATCGTGCGGTATTTTTTGCATAGATAACTCATGAATAGAAAAACAATAAAAGACATTGTAGGTAGCAATTTGTGTACAGGGTGTGGAGCTTGTACGACAGTGTGTTGTAAAAGTTGTATATCTATAGAGAAAACCAATATTGGAAGATTGTATGCCAAAATAAATGATAATTTATGCATAAAATGTGGGCAATGTTTTAGAGTTTGTCCAAATTTTAATGAGAAACTTCCATATAATCAATCGGATCTTTTTTTGGGGACGGTTATAGATACTTATATAGGGAAATCCTTGAATAAGGTTGTATATAATAATTCTCAAAGTGGCGGACTTGTTACGGAAATATTATGGTTTTTATTTGAAACCCAAAAAATAGATGCTGCAATTGTATGTAAAATGGATGTTGGTAAAATTACGAAAGCTTCTGCTTATGTTGTAGAAAAGAAAGAACAATTGCTCGATTTTCAAGGAAGTTGTTATATACCAGTAGATGTGTTGTCAATCTTGAATACTATTTCGATATATAAAAGTGTTGCAATTGTTGGTACTGGGTGTCATATTGATGGACTTATTTCTTTACAGACTAATGGTTTTTATGTAAATATAAAATATAAGATCGGTTTGATTTGTGATAAAGTGCTTTCTAGTACAATATGTGATGTTCTACTTTATGACAAAAAAGGTCTTAAATTAGATAAGAAAATATTCTTTAGAAAAAAAAATATCATGGTTAATGGGAAATTTTATTCTTATAAAGATGCTCCCATTGTGATACAATATGAAAATGGGACACAAACAGTTGTTCCTGCAATTCAACGACATATAATGAAAGATTTTTTGACATCTCCAAGGTGTTATTTATGTCATAATAAATTGAATTTGTTAGCGGATTTAGTGTGTGGTGATCCTTGGGGAATGAAAGGGGCCGATCTTCAATATGGAGAGTCTTTAGTTATGGTTCGTTCTGATGTAGGGAAAAGAATAATACAAGAAATGCAAGAAATGCAAAAAATTAATATACGATATAGTTCAATTGAGGACGTGATTCGTGGGCAGGCAATTACTAGAAAAGAAAGACAAACAAAAGACGTTTTATACATATATAGGAAAAAAGGTTGGAATATTCCTGTTTATATGCAGAGATTACTTTCTTTAAAAAGTCAGACTCAAGATGTAAAATTAAAGCGGATAATAAGAAATTATTTGTTACTTGAAAGACATTCTTCTTTTTATATTATAAGGGTGTTACAATTGAAATTATTGGTATATCTACTGAAGCAGAAATGTGTATTATTTATTAAATTAATTTGTAAATTGAAATGAGAATTCAGATAGATGGAACTGGGGTAATTAATAAAGGAGCTGAGTTAATGCTTTATGCTATTGTAAATGAGGTAATTCAAAAATTACCTGATGTTGATTTATTGTATAATGGAATTGGGAAGGTTCCTAGTTTTTTTAATGGGAAGGGGAAAAAAAGAAATGGAATAGGGTGGGGTGAGTTTTTAGAGCCTTTTCATGTCCAGAGTATATTGCGTCGAATTAATTTTTCATATAATATTTTTTCTCTTCGTTATGCATTATCAGGAATCGATGTCGTTATTGATGCAGGTGGATTTCAATTTTCAGATCAATTTTTTATCACTAATACTGATTTAAAACAACTTGAGAGATATTATTCGAGGTTAAAGAAAAATGGAACTAAAATAATCTTACTTCCTCAAGCCTATGGACCTTTTAAAACGGATATTGGTAAGAAAATAGCAGCTATTTTGAATACTTATGTTGATGTTATTTTTGTGAGAGATAAAGTGTCTTTAAATTATTTGAAAGAAGTTCAAATTGATTATGATAAAATAGTATTGTTTCCTGATTTTACAGCATTAGTATCCAGTGTGCTCCCTGAGAAATATGCTTATTTGCAAGGAGCTGTAGGAGTAATACCAAATTATCAAATGATAAAGAAAACTTCGACACATGCAAATGATTATATCCATTTTCTGTGTAGTATAATAGAACATGTTAAAGCAAAGGGATATAATGTATTTATGTTAAATCACGAGGGTGAATTGGATTTGAGTTTATGTAATGATGTGAACTCTTTACTTGATTCAAAAATAGAAATAGTAACAGGATTAAATGCATTAGAAATTAAAGGTGTTATTTCTCAGTGTTATTTCCTAATTAGTTCACGTTATCATGGGATCGTGAATGCTTTAAATACTGGGGTCCCTTGCGTTGCTACAAGTTGGAGTCATAAATATAAAGAATTGTTTGGTGATTTTGGTTTGACAAGTAAATTAATAAATGTTGATCAAGGTAAAAATGCTCTATCAACGATCGATTCTTTACTTTTGATGGAAGAGAATCAGCTTGTTCGTGAGCAATTAAAAGAAGCACATGAATGTATTATCTCAAAAAATATTGCAATGTGGGAAATTGTTTGGAATAAAATTTTGTAATGTTTTTATGTGTAGATATATATGTTTTTGACATATTTTATATATATTTTTTTGATTTTATTTATGACCTATTGGGCTAGGCGAAGTTTGATCTCTTTTCAAGCTAATGCATCTGTTCCCATCATTAAATTAGACATATGGCTATCTATAATGTTATTTTCGATAATTATAGGTTGTCGATATATGGTAGGTGTAGATTATAAAGGATATTTAGAAGATTATAGAAGTGGTATTGATGGTTATGCTATAAGAAATTATGAACTTGCTTTTAAATGTATTGTTACTTTTTTGTTGAAAATAGATGCCCATTATATTTATTTTTTTATAATATCTGCATTTGTACAAATTTATTTTTTTTATAAGTCTTTTGATCGTAAGATTTATTATTTGTTACCATGGGCTGTTCCCATTTTTTTAATGACAGAATTAGGTTCATTAGAAAATGGGATACGACATTTTACTGCATTAATGATATTCTTCTATTCATTAAAATATATTAGAGACTCTTTATTTGGACGTTATGTACTAACGATTGGCTTTGCTTCTTTATTTCACTTAAGTGTATTGGTGTGTCTACCTTTGTACTGGCTTTTGCGTTGTAAAATTTTTAAAAGTATTGGAATACAATTATTTGGAATAATGATTTCAATATTTGTTTCTGAAAGAATTGTAACTTGGATTAATGATTATTTTGGAGGAATTATTTTTTTGTTAGGTTATGATGGATATCTGTCTGAATTGAATAAAGAAGGAGAAGGAGGATTAGGGTTTTATGTAAGTTGGTTTATAAATATTTTGATAATATTTTTATTTCCTCAATTATATAAAAAATATAAGCATGATGGTTTTATTGTGTATTGGAATCTTTTTTATATAGGTTTACTATTGAAACCTGCAACGGATTTTATTTTAGTACTAGGGCGTATAAATTGGTATTTTTATAAGATAAGATTTTTGATATTTGCATTTGTTCTACACTATTTATATTGTAAATGTAAGGAAAATGATTTTTTTTACTTTCTATTTTTTATGTTCTTATTAAGTATAATAATCTTTTTTTTATATGAAGTATATGTTGGTGCTAATCAAATGTCTCCATTCTATTTTTTTTGGCAAGAAACGGAATATGTTCCAGTACATAAATATAATTAAAATGTAATCAAAATGGAAATTAAAATTGCTGTAATTGGATTAGGTTATGTAGGACTTCCTTTAGCTAGACTATTTTCTACTAAATACCGGACGATAGGGTTTGATATGAATCAACAGCGGGTTAATGAATTAAATGAAGGGATTGATTCGACATTCGAAATTTCTACACAATTATTACATGATGCTTTAAGGTCAGGCTTTAAATGTACAACTTCTTTGGAAGATATACGTGATTGTAATTTTTATGTAGTAGCAGTTCCCACGCCTGTAGATAGTAATAATAGGCCTGATTTGTCTCCTTTAATAAATGCTAGTAAGACTATAGCTAAAGTGATATCGAAAGGAAATATTGTGGTTTATGAATCTACAGTTTATCCAGGAGTCACAGAAGAAGAGTGTTTACCTGTGATAGAAAAAATGTCTCAATTGAAATTTAATGTTGATTTTTTTGCAGGTTATTCTCCAGAGCGTATTAATCCTGGAGATAAAGAACATACAGTTGAAAAAATAAGAAAGGTAACTTCCGGCTCTACGGTAGAGATTGCATCCATTATAGATGAGGTATATAATTCTGTTTTACTTAATGGAACATATAAGGCATCCTCAATTAAAGTTGCAGAAGCATCTAAAATTATTGAAAATGCACAAAGAGATGTAAATATTGCTTTTATGAATGAGTTAGCGAAAATATTCAATGCAATGGGGATTGATACTAATGAAGTGATAGAAGCTGCATCATCAAAATGGAATTTTATAAAATTAAAACCAGGACTTGTTGGAGGACATTGTATAAGTGTGGATCCTTATTATTTAATCCAGAAAGCACAAGTATATGGGGTATTACCTAGGGTCATGTCAGCAGCTCGACGATTAAATGATGGAATGGGAGATTATGTTGCAAACCAAGTAATTAAAATAATGAATAAAAAAGGATGTATGGTAAAAGATGCAAGAATTTTGTTACTTGGCTTTGCTTTTAAAGAAAATTGTCCCGATATTCGTAATACTAAGGTTATTGATATTTATACAACATTGAGAGAATATTCTGCTAATGTTGTAATTTATGATCCTTGGGTTGATCCTTCTTATATTCGGCAAGAATATGGAATATCTTTGATAAAAGATGGCAAACAGATTCTTACTCAACTATTTGATACGATTGTTTTATGTGTTGCTCATGATGAGTTTAAACAAATTAATTGGCGAGATTTGTTGAGTTCGGATAATGGTGTTATCTATGATGTTAAAGGTGTTTTGTCGTTAACACAAATTGATGGAAGATTATAACTGATTGTATATGCTTTTTTCTGTTATTATTCCACATAAAGATTGTATCGCTTTATTATATCGAGCTGTAGATTCAATACCTGATAGTTTAGATATTCAAATTTTAATAATTGATAATAGTATTTCTCCAATACCTTCTGATTTATTTAAACGTAATAGGAAGAATGTAGAGATTTTTTATTCTGATCCTCAGTTAGGTGCTGGGGGGGCGAGAAATACTGGATTAAGATATGCGAAAGGTAAATGGTTGCTTTTTTTAGATGCAGATGATTATTATATAAACAATGCATTCCAGTTGTTTTTTGCTGAGGCAGATTCTTCTGAAGAGATTATATATTTTAAAATGAATAGTTGTTACTCAGATTCTGGTTTACCTGCAAATCGAGATGTGTTATTTAATAATTTGATTGATTTTTATTTGAAAGAGAAAAACACTTCAGAAGAAATTGTAAGGTACAAATTTGTTTCTCCCTGTGCTAAAATGGTTTCTCGCGAATTGATCCAAAGAAAAGAAATAAAATTCGATGAGGTTATTGCAAGTAATGATGTTATGTTCTCTCTTTATTCGGGATATTATGCTTTTAGTATTAAATGTGTAGATAACGTTGTTTATTGTGCTACTGTAACTAAAGGGAGTTTAACAAATAGATTGACTTTACAGACGTTAAAAGCAAGATATGAAGTCGTTTTGCGTTATAATGAATTTTTAAGATTACATCACAAACATAGATATCAAGGATCTGTGATGTATTATCTTTTAGAAGCTAGAAAATATGGGATTCGTGTCTGTGTAAATTTTGTTAAATTATGCTTGTACTATAGGAATAATCCATTTATAGGAATGACGAATTGGTTTGGGACGTATGTAAATTTAAGAAAGTCAATGAAAAAGGATAAAGCATATATTACAAAAAAATAATTATTTTTTAGATTGTAAAATTTGTTTTATGAGTTGTTTAAAAATAATTGTAGAATTGTGAAAATTGCAATAATATCTTCTGCGCACCCGGAAAAATGTCCTTACATTAAATACTATACGGATGTATTGGAACGATTAAACTTAAATTTTGATTTATTATCTTGGAATCGTGATGGTTTCTATAAAAGTTTCATGAAAAATAATTATTATTGGTTTAATTACAGGTCGTTAGAAACTAAAAATAATCTCTTGAAACTTTTTGATTATTACAAATTTTCAAAGTTTGTATCTAATAATATAAAAGATACAGATTATGATATTTTGATTTTATATGATACTGCCAGTGTCGTTTTTTTATGGCCATTATTATGTAAAAAGTTTAAAAAAAAATATATATATGATATTCGAGATTATTCTCCAATTATTCCTTGCATTCGAATGTTTATGCATAAGATAATTGTAAATTCAAAATTTACTGTTATATCTTCTCCAGGTTATAAAAAGTGGTTACCTCGGAATTATGAATATATTATAGGCCATAATTTGAGAAGAAAACTATTAAATATACCAATGATAATTCCATGTTTTTTTTCTAATAAGGTGATAAAAATACTAACTATAGGACAAATTCGTAATTTTTCCCCTAATGCATCTTTAGTTGAAGCAGTTGGGAATAAATCTAATATTTTACTGGAATTTGTTGGATATGGAAATGAGTATGAAAATTTAAAAAAATATTCAAAAAAATTTCATAATATACTTTTTACAGGTCGTTATAAAAAAGATGAGGAAGCTGATATTGTGAAAAATGTAGATTTTATCAACATCCTTTTACCGGATACTTTATCATTTAATACTCCTTTGAGTAATCGTTTTTATCTTTCTTTAATTTATAGGAAACCTATGATTGTGAATGAGGAAAGTATACAAGCGAAATATGTATTGAAATATAAGCTTGGAATTGTAATTAAAAAAGGCGATAATATATACGAAAAAATATGTGAGTATGTAAAAACTTTTGACCAAAATATTTTTTTATGGGGGTGTGATACATTATTAAAAGAAATAAAGGTGGATATTGATGAATTTGAACGAGTATTAATTGATGCTTTAATTTGAATATATGGAAGATAAATATCAGATTTGTACTAATTGTGTGATGGATACAACCGATTCAAAAATTGTCTTTGATGAGAATGGTGTTTGTGATCATTGCAACACGTTTAACAAGGATATAAAACCTTTTTGGAATCAACGTGATGGTGATAAACGTAAATTGTATGATATCGTAAATAAGATAAAGGAATGGGGGAAAGGTAAGGATTATGATTGTTTGTTGGGTATGAGTGGAGGAATAGATAGTTCTTATTTACTATATTATGCTGTAGAGGAGTTAGGTTTGCGTCCTTTGGTATTCCATATTGATACTGGCTGGAATACGGATTTGTCGATTTATAATGTTCATACTCTTGTTGAGAAATTAGGAGTGAAACTTCATACTGTAACTATTGATTGGGAAGAGATGGCTGATTTACAATTGGCATTTTTTAAATCAGGCGTGCCACATATAGATACACCTCAAGATCATGCTTGTTTCGCAACAATGTATCAGTTCGCTTCTAAATATAATATTCCTTACATATTAACAGGAGGAAATTATTCAACAGAGTGTATAAGAAATCCGAAAGAATGGATGTATTATCAATCAGATGTACGTCAATTGAAAGATATTCATAAAAAATTTGGAACTAAACCTTTGAAAAAATTTCCATTGACGAATATTTTGTGGCATAAATTTTATTTGCCTTATATAAAAGGGGTTCGATTAATACGAATGTTAGATTTGATCCCGTATAATAAGGAGGAAGCTATTCGTACTTTAGAAGAAAAATTTGGTTATCAAAAATATCCTCAAAAACATTTTGAGGATTTCTTTACGAGATGGTATGAATCTTATTGGCTTTATGAAAGATTTGGGTATGATGTGAGAAGGGTACAATTGTCTAGTTTGATTCTTACAGGACAGATTAGTAGAGAAAAAGCTTTAGATATATTAGCAACAAAACCATACGATGTCTCTTCTATAGATAAAGATACTGCTTATATTGCAGAGAAACTAGGTGTGTCTTATCAAGAAATTATGAGTTATATGGTGTTAGATAAAAAGACGTATAAAGATTATAAATCTCAACAGTCGATTTATAACGTAGGGACATCCATATCACGTTTGCTAGGTATAGAAAAGGGAGGAAAAAGATAATATTGAGCATGAAACAAATTATACAAGATCTTAAGTCGGGAGCGACAGTTTTGGAAGAAGTTCCGGTTCCACAGGTAAAGAGTGGCTATGTGTTGATTCAAACAACTAGAACGTTAGTTTCGTTGGGAACGGAACGGATGTTGGTTGAGTTTGGGAAGGCGAATTTGATTGATAAGGCTCGGCAGCAACCGGATAAGGTGAAACAGGTGTTGGATAAGATTAAGACGGATGGATTGCAACCGACTTTGGAAGCTGTATTTAATAAGTTGGGACAACCTCTTCCATTAGGATATTGTAATGTGGGGAAAGTTGTAGCTGTGGGAAGAGGTGTAACGGAGTTTGTGGTTGGAGATCGGGTGGCTTCCAATGGAAATCATGCGGAGTATGTTTGTGTTCCCAAGAATTTGGTGGCTAAGATTCCGGATAATGTGACGGATGAAGAGGCTACGTTTACGGTGATTGGTTCTATCGGTTTACAAGGGATTCGTTTGTTAAATCCTCAACTGGGGGAGTGTGTTGTTGTTGTTGGATTGGGATTGATTGGATTGGTTGCGGCAGAATTACTAAAGGCAAATGGCTGTAAGGTGATCGGGGTAGATTTCGATCAACAGAAGGTGGATATTGCAAAAAATAAAGGTATATATGCGATTAATCCTAAGAATGGGATTGATCCTGTGAAATATGTTGAAGAGATAACCGGAGGTGTTGGAGCGGATGGAGTGCTTATTACAGCTTCAGCTAAAGGAGATGAGGTGATTCATCAAGCTTGTTTAATGTCTCGCAAGAGAGGGCGTGTGGTGTTGGTAGGTGTGATCGGGTTAAACATGAGAAGAGATGATTTTTATAAAAAAGAGTTATCTTTTCAGGTATCCTGTTCGTACGGTGCCGGAAGATATGATGACGAGTATGAAAATAAAGGACATGATTACCCGTTAGCCTATGTGCGATGGACGGAAAAGAGAAATTTTGAAACGATACTTGGTGCAATATCATCTAAGATACTGGATGTACAACCTCTGATTACGGAAGAGGTGGATCTGGCCAATTATGCGGAGATCTATGGAGATATGCGTAAACATGGATCGATAGCTTCAATCTTAAAATTTCCGGTGGATTCAACCATTGAGAGAGTTGTTCCTGTTGGGGAGAATCGTGTGATGGTTGGAAGTGGTAAGTTAGGAATTATTGGGGCCGGGAATTTTGCATCTGCAACAATTATTCCTGCATTGCAAAAAGTAAATGCTCCAATAAAATATATTGCCAGTGCGCAGGGATTGACAGCGAAAGTTTTAGCCAAGAAAGCCAAAGCGGAGAATGCGACTTCTGATTATCGTGTCATGTTGAATGATCCGGAAATAAATATGGTAATTATTACAACAAGACATAATTTACATGCTTCGATGGTGATGGAAACTTTGGAGGCAGGTAAGAGTGTTTTTGTTGAAAAACCGCTTTGTTTGAACGAGGAGGAATTACAAAATATAGAAAATGCGTACATGAAGGCGAACGACAAAATAACGCTGACCGTTGGTTTTAATCGTCGTTTTTCTCCGTTTGCGGTAAAAATGAAAGCATTGGTTGGTGGTGGACCTAAAAATATCGTGGCAACAATGAATGCCGGATATATTCCGCTAGAAGTGTGGGTGCAAGATATGGAAGTGGGGGGAGGACGTATTATAGGTGAAGCTTGTCATTTTATTGATTTGTGTTCTTTCCTTGCCGATAGTAAGGTGATCGCTGTTTGTATGAATGCATTGGGAGAGAACCCGCAAGAGAATACAGATAACGTTTCGATTTTATTGAAATATGAAAATGGTACGAATGCCGTGATTAATTATTTTGCTAATGGGTCGAAATCTTATGCGAAAGAGCGTGTCGAGGTATTCTCGCAAGAAAAGGTGTTGGTGTTGGATAATTGGAGGAGACTGGAAGGGTTTGGCGTGAAAGGATTCTCAAAAATGACGGGGACGATGGATAAAGGACATAAACGTCAATTTGCTTTATTGAATGAGAGGGTGCAGAAGGGAGGAGAGGCATTAATTCCATTTGAAAGTATTGTAAATACGACTCGTGCTTCTTTTGCTTGTATCGAAAGTTTAAAGAAGAAGGCTTGGGTTGAGATTAGATAATTTTGTCGGATTGTTCTTTGAAATAAATGTCAACTTTTAGTAAGATTGATATACTATGGAATACGGTTAAGTACTTAAAACCGATTCAGTGGCGTTATCGTGCTAAGTTGTGGTGGCAACGATTCTTTCCACAAAAATTGCAATCATTAGATACGACTCCTGATAGGCAAATATTGAATTTTGTACCGTCGATCCCGAATGAAATCACGTATTTAGGTGACAATACTTTTCAATTTTTAAATTTGCAGAAATCTTTTGGAGAGCAAGTTGATTGGGAATTTGTTGAGTTTGGAAGATTGTGGGGATATAATTTGAACTATTTTGAGTTTTTGAATCAAAAAGGTATAGACGTGAGGGAAGGGAAAAAATTGATTCAAGATTTCATTCAACATCTTCCAAAAGCCAGAATGGGGATGGAGCCTTACCCTTTGTCATTAAGGTCTATAAATTGGATTCGTTTTTTGTCGTGTAATGGTATAAATGATGTTGATATTGATGCTGTTTTATACGCACAATTGAAATTGTTAATCCATAAACTTGAATATCATTTGTTAGGAAACCATTTGTTGGAAAATGGTTTTGCATTATTGTTCGGAGCTTATTATTTTAATGATCCAGTTTTCTATAAGAAGGCAAAAGCGATACTGATACCGGAATTGCAGGAACAGGTGTTGGGTGATGGAGGGCATTTTGAGAGGAGTCCAATGTATCATTGTATCATGTTGTATCGGGTGTTAGATTGCTATAATTTGGTACGTAATAATGCTTTGTTCGGAAAGGAGTTGGAAGATACTCTGAAAGAAAAGGCAGAGGTTTTGTTGGGGTGGTTGGAAAAAGTTGTTTATAGTGATAGAAGGATTCCACTACTGAAAAATGCAGCGGTGGGAATAGCCCCGACAGCCAAGGAATTAAATGAATATGGCCAACGATTGGGGATATTTTGTGGTAAAAAAGTGAGATTGAAAGAGTCCGGGTATCGGAAGGTTCAATGGGGAAAGTTCGAATTGTTTATTGATGTAGGGGAAGTTGGACCGGATTATCAGCCGGGGCATGCACATGCGGATACATTTAGTTTTGAGTTATATATCAATGGCCGGCCTGTCATTGTCGATACCGGAACTTCCACGTACGAGGTAAATAATACTCGTTTTTATGAAAGAAGTACTGCGGCTCATAATACGGTGGTTGTATCCGGACAAAATTCCAGTCAGGTTTGGGCGGGACATCGTGTGGCTCGACGGGCAAGGGTTAAAGTCCTTTGCGATGAAGAAGAACGTGTTATTGCCGTGCATGATGGCTATAAACGTTTGAGGTGTTTGCATACCCGTAAAGTGGAAAAGATGAAAGAACATATTCGGATTGTTGATGAAATTGATTGTGAGGGGATGGCTTATTTACATTTTATGCCGAAAGAGAATATCGTTTTAGATGGCAACAGGCTTCTCGGATCGGATTATTGTATAGAGTTCAAAGGGGCCCGTGAGATTGAACCATTCACGTCTATGTACGCTTCCGAATTTAATAAAAGAGAAGAAAGACGAAGCTTCCGTGTTTCTTTTGATAGGAGGCTAGAGACTATTATACAATGAAAATTTTATTCTTAACTTTTTATTTTGAACCGGATCTTTGTGCCGGGTCATTTCGTAATACACCGTTATTTCGAGAGTTATTACGCCAGATGGATGAGAAAGATTGGATTCATGTGATTACGACACAACCGAATCGTTATCAGTCTTTTCATGTCGAGGGGCAAGCGAGGGAAATTGGTGATAATTATAAGATAGATCGGATTCGTATTCCGGAACACAAGAGTGGCTTTGTTGATCAAGCTCGTTCTTTTCGGGTGTTTTATAAAGAGGCGTTGCGATTGGCGGGAAGAGAGCGTTATGATTTAGTGTATGCTTCTTCTTCAAGATTGTTTACTGCTTTTTTAGGTAGAAGAATTGCTGGAAAACAGGGTATTCCTTTGTATTTGGATATACGAGATATTTTTGTTGATACGATCAAGGATGTATTCAAGGGGAGGGAGGTGATCCGGATTCCGGCCGGGATTTGTTTTGAATGGATTGAACGATATACATTTTCGGGGGCCAAGCATATTAATTTAGTTTCGGAAGGATTTAAAACGTATTTCGAAAAATACAGAAAACCTGTTTATTCGTATTTTACGAATGGAATAGATGATATTTTTCTTGATGTCCCGAAGTCTAAGCGGCAAGCTGCTGAAGTGAAAGTTATTACTTATGCCGGAAATATCGGGAGTGGACAAGGATTAGAAAAGGTAATCCCAATGGCAGCTAAAAAATTAGGAGATCGCTATTTTTTCAGGATTATCGGGGATGGTGGAATTAAGACATTGTTGAAAGATAGAATAAAAGAATTGGGAGTTCGTAATGTGGAGTTGTTAGATCCGGTGTCAAGAGAAAAATTGATAGGGTATTATAATGATTCTGATTTTCTGTTTTTGCATTTGAATGATTTGGAGGCATTTAAAAAAGTGCTTCCGTCAAAATTGTTTGAATATGCGGCATTTGACAAGCCTATTATAGCGGGCGTTGGCGGTTATGCTAGTCAATTTATTCGAGAAAATTTGAGTAATTATATATTGTTTGCACCAACTGATGTTGAGAGTATGGTGGAACAAATATTGAAATTTGACAGAGGGAATCAAGAACAGGGTGATTTTGTTAACAAGTTTGCCCGGAAAAATATAATGAAAGAGATGGCACGCTCTATTCTTGAGTGTCGTTAGTTTTATGGGTGTATATTTATGAATATTCTTATTACAGGAATCCACGGTTTCGTGGGTTCTAATCTTGTGTCGTCTTTAAAAGAGCGGCATGTTCTTTATGGTTTGGATATTGTTGCCCCGGAAAAAGAGGGGGTAATGAGGACGTATTCGTGGGAAGAATTGGAGAGAATAGAGGGGATAGATGCGATTGTTCATTTGGCAGGGAAGGCGCATGATACGAAAAATGAGGCGTTGGCGGAGACGTATTTTACGATAAATACGGGATTGACACAGAAGGTATTTGATTTTTTCATGAAGTCTTCGGCGAAGAAGTTTATTTTCTTTAGTTCGGTGAAGGCGGCAGCGGATTTTGTGGTGGGGGATAAGTTGACGGAGGAGGTGATCCCGACTCCGAAGGGCCCCTACGGGGAAAGTAAGATTGCGGCGGAGAATTACATACTAGAACAATTGAAAATTGAAAATGGAGAATTGAAAATGCAGGGGAAGAAGGTGTATATTTTGCGACCTTGCATGATTCATGGGCCGGGGAATAAGGGGAATTTGAATTTGCTGTATAGTGTGGTGAAGAAAGGGTTACCGTGGCCGTTGGGGGATTTCGAGAACAGGAGGTCGTTTACTTCGGTGGATAATCTTTGTTACGTGGTGAATGGATTGATTGAAAAGGAGGTCCCGTCAGGGATTTATCACATGGCGGATGATGAGGCGTTGTCGACGAACGAGTTGATCCGGGAGATGTGTGAGGTGATGGGGAAGAAGGCGCATATTTGGCGGATGAATAAGGGGTTGATGAAGGAGTGTGCGGGGTTGGGGACTTTGTTACGTTTGCCGTTGAATTTGGAGCGGTTGAAGAAATTGACGGAGAATTATGTTGTCTCGAATGAGAAGATCAAGAGCGGGCATTGGGTATTGAGCGGATGCCGGTGACGGCGGTGGAGGGATTGAGGAAGACGATAAGGTCGTTTACTAATTGTAAATTTTAGATTTTAAATTGAGCGATTGTAAATGCTGGATAGTTGGAGATTATTTGTTCCAAACCTTCGAGTAAATATACGTGATATAGAAAAAAATCTTATATTTGTAGTAATAAATACTCAACAGGATGGAAACGATGAATTTGGATTCAATGCGGGTGAATATATTCAAGGAGCTGATGACTTTGGATAAAAATAATTTGCAAAAGTTATATGCTTATATATTAACTTTAACAAAGAGGAAGGAAACTGTAGAGGTGACTTTGTTGGAAGAAATGTTGGATGCTAATGCTGAGTATGCTTTAAAGGCCCACGAGAGAGGAGACGTTTACACAACCGAAGACGTGAAAAATTATATAGAAGACCAGCTTGGATGGAGGTAATTTGGACGAAAAAGGCAATAGAAAGTTTTAAAGAATTGGCTTTTTATTTAAATAATTCTTTCGGAAAAGATATTACAGCTTCTATTATTGGAAAAGTGACAAGGCGTGTAAATGATCTTTTGCGAAATCCTTTGTTAGGGAAGGAGTATGAGTCTAGTAATTTTTTGAAATATGAATTTCGGTTCTTTGTAATTAATAAACAAACCAAAGTTTTTTATTTTATTCAAGGTGAGTTTGTTTATATCGTGTTGGTGTTTGATGTTCGTCAGGATATCCGAAGAATTCATGAGATGTTATCTTCTATAAAATAAGTTTTCCTGTTTCTTTAATAAATTAAAATTGGAGTCTGTTTTATTATTTTAGTTTCCATGTTGTATTATTTGGTGGTATTTGTGGTGCTACTGGGGGTAGAGTTGCTCTATTTTCGGGTGGCGGACTATTTTAATATTATTGACAAGCCGAACGAGAGGAGTTCTCACACGAGGATTACGTTGCGGGGAGGGGGAATTGTGTTTTACGTGGGGGCATTGGTTTATTTTGTGGCTAGTGGGTTTAGTTTTCCGTGGTTTATGTTGGGGTTGACGTTGATTGCCGGGGTGAGTTTCGTGGATGATGTGCGATCCGTGACGCAACGGGTGAGGCTGGTAGTGCATTTTGTGGCGATGCTATTGATGTTTTACCAGTGGGGAATGGTGTCATTGCCTTGGTGGTACGTGGTGGTGGCTTTGGTCGTCTGCACGGGGATCATTAATGCTTATAATTTCATGGATGGAATTAACGGGATCACGGGAGGGTATAGTCTGGTGGTGTTGGGAGGATTGGCATACGTGAATGGATGGGTTGTTCCTTTTGTTGACGAGAAGATGATTTACACGATGATGGTGGCGGTGTTGGTGTTTGATGGGTTTAATTTCAGGCGGAAAGCGAAGTGCTTTGCCGGGGATGTGGGAGCGGTGAGCATTGCTTTCGTGATTTTGTTTTTACTGGGGCGGTTGATTTTGGAAACGGGAGATTGGAGTTATATTATATTTTTGGCGGTTTACGGGGTGGATAGTGTACTGACAATCATACATCGGTTGATGTTACACGAGAATATCGGGTTACCGCATCGGAAGCACATGTACCAGTTGATGGCGAACGAGTTGAAGATTCCTCACGTGGTGGTTTCTTTGGTGTATATGGGGGTGCAAGCCGTGATAGTAGCGGTTTATCTGGCTATGCCGGGGATGCATTATGCCTGTTTGGGAGGAAGTGTTGCCGTATTGGGAATAGGGTATGTGTTGTTTATGAGAAAGTATTTCAAATTACATTTGGTGATAAAGTGATTTGAAATTTTGTATAAAGAATTGAGCCTCGGAAATTCCGGGGCTTTTTTGTTTATAAATACGATGAAATTCGAGGTGATTCCGAAAAAGTTGAAGAATTTTTGGAATTGATTCCGAAAAAGTTGAAGAATTTTTGGAATTGATTCCGAAAAAGTTGTATTTTTGGAGCAAATATAAAGCAATTATGATCAAACGGAAGTTACGGGATATTATAGAAAAGAGGCTTTTTGATGGTAAGGCGATATTGTTAATGGGTCCTAGACAGGTTGGGAAAACAACTTTATTGAAAGAGCTTTTTGAAGGCCGGGAGGATGTTATGTGGCTAAATGGCGATGAGTTGGATGTACAGGCGTTGTTTGAAGGGGTTTCGGCAACTCGTTTGAAGGCAATGTTTGGTCGTAAAAAAATAATCATTATTGATGAAGCTCAACGAATTCCTGATATAGGTTTACGTTTGAAGTTGGTGATAGACCAAATAAAAGATGTACAATTGATCGCTACAGGAAGTTCTGCATTTGAATTGGCGACTAAAACGGGAGAACCTTTGACCGGGAGAAAATGGGAGTACAAGATGTACCCACTCTCTTTTGGCGAGATGGTAGATGAGCATGGATTACTAGATGAGAAAAGAATGATCCCGCATCGACTGATCTTTGGTTATTATCCGGAAGTCGTGATGCGTCCGGGAGAAGAACGGGAGATTTTAAGATTATTGTCTGATAGTTATTTGTATAAAGATGTATTGATGTCGGATCAAATCAATAAGCCTGATAGTCTGGTCAAATTGTTGCAGGCTCTTGCCTTTCAGGTAGGTAGCCAAGTTTCTTATAATGAATTGGCTCAATTATGTAGCTTGGATTCAAAAACGGTGGAGAAATATGTTATTTTGTTAGAACAGTCTTATGTTATTTTCAGATTGAATTCTTTTAGTCGAAACTTAAGAAATGAACTGAAAACCAGTAAGAAAATATACTTCTATGATAATGGTATCAGGAATGCTTTAATTGCCAATTTTAATCAAATAGAGGGACGAGCTGATCGGGGTGCTTTGTGGGAGAATTTTTTAATATCAGAAAGGAAAAAGTTTTTGGAGTATAATCGTTTGTGGGGCAATTCATGGTTTTGGCGAACAAAAGAACAAAAAGAGATTGATTTGGTTGAGGAACGAGATGGAAAAATAACAGGATATGAATTTAAATGGAATCCTGATCAGAAAGTGAAAATTCCTCGTTTGTTTTTAGATTCATACGAAAATAGCGACTTCCAAGTGATACATCGGGATAATTGTGATTCGTTTTTGCTCGAATATTGAGGGGGAATGACACAGATGTGTGTTACACAAAGTTGTGCAATTGGGTGGAAAAAGTTACTTTTGGCTTGAAAAAACAAATGTGGTAAGTATGATGCAAGAATATCAAGTTAGCGGTTTTCGGGTGAGGGAATACGAGGAGTTGGAGTCCACGAACACGGAAGCAGAACGTGTGGGGTGGAGCGAGTTGGAAGATAAGATGGTGATTTTGACATACAGGCAGACGCAGGGACGGGGACAAGTCGGGAATCATTGGGAGAGCGAGCCGGGGAAGAATATATCCATGACGGTGGTGTTTAAGCCGCGGGAGTTACCGGCGGGACAACAGTTTGCCGTGTCGATGGTGATTGCCTTGGGCGCTTGTGATTTTATTTCCCGTTACGTGAGCGGGTGTTCCGTGAAGTGGCCGAATGATATTTACGTGGGGGATCGGAAGATTTCCGGAATATTGATCGAACATTCCATCATGGGGCGTTACGTGGGAGGTTCTTTGTGCGGTATCGGGGTGAATATTAATCAGGAACGTTTCTTGTCGGATGCACCGAATCCGGTTTCCTTGTTTCAGTTGATCGGGAAGGAAATTCCCGTGAAGCGTGCGTTGGAGGAGTTGCTGGATTGTATTGGAAAGCGATATGAAACAATACGGGATTACGAGGGGTTGGAACGTGATTTTTTGAAGGTGTTGTACCGTCGGGAGGGAGTATATGATTGGGAGGATGAACGGGGAATGTTCCGGGCATCGATTCGGGGGGTAAACGAGTTCGGACAGCTGGTGTTGGAGGACGTGGAGGGGAATGAGCGGGTATATGGCTTTAAGGAAATCTCCTATAAATTTTAGATTTATGATTTACGATTTATGATTTTAAATTTTAGATTTTAGATTTTAAATTGCGGAGTTTTGATTATTTTTGTGCAAAACATGGATAACTTATGGTAGAGAACTATTCGGAAGATTCTATTCGGACGCTGGACTGGAGGGAACATATACGCTTGCGCCCCGGTATGTATATCGGAAAATTGGGGGACGGAGCGGCAATGGACGATGGAATATATATACTGGTTAAAGAGGTGGTGGATAATAGTATTGACGAGTTTGCGATGGGAGCGGGGAGCGAGATTATTATCAAGGTGGAGGAACGGACAGTTTCGGTACGGGATTTCGGACGAGGAATTCCGTTGGGTAAATTGATTGACGTGGCCTCGAAGATGAATACGGGTGCCAAGTATGATTCCGAGGCTTTCAAGAAATCCGTGGGATTGAACGGTGTTGGTATAAAAGCCGTGAACGCCCTTTCCGAGAGTTTTATCATCCAGTCCTTCCGGGACGGGGAGACGAAACGGGTGCGATTCAACAAGGCGCTGATCGTGGAAGATCAGGAGGTGGCCCCGACCACGGAACCGAATGGTACGTTGGTGACTTTCATTGCGGACAAGGAGTTGTTCGGTAATTACCATTACATCATGGATTACCTGGAGGCCATGTTCAAGAATTACGTGTTCCTGAATTCCGGGTTGACTATCAATTTCAACGGTCAGAAATTACATTCCAAGAGAGGGTTGTATGACTTGTTGTCAGAGAATATGAGTGGGGAGGGGTTGTACCCGATCATTCATTTGAGGGGAAATGATATTGAGATGGCAATGACACACGGACGGCAGTACGGGGAGGAGTACTACTCTTTCGTGAACGGTCAGCACACGACGCAGGGAGGTACGCACTTGATTGCTTTCCGGGAGGCCGTGGTGAAGACGATCCGTGATTTTTACAAGAAAGATTTTGATTTGGCTGATATTCGTACTTCGATTATTGCGGCGATCAGCATAAAAGTACAGGAACCGATGTTCGAGTCGCAGACGAAGACAAAGTTAGGTTCTAAAGATATAGCTCCGGAGGGTCCTTCGGTGCGTAATTTTATTTTTGATTTCGTGACGAAGGAGCTGGATAATTACCTGCACCGGAATCCGGACACGGCAGAGTTGTTATTACGCAAGATTGTCGAGACGGAAAAGGAGCGGAAGGCGATGTCCGGTATCCAGAAGATCGCGAGAGAACGAGCCAAGCAGGTGAGCCTGCACAACCGGAAGTTGCGGGATTGTCGGGTGCATTTCAATTCCAATCATGAGCGGAAGACTGAATCGTCGATATTCATTACCGAGGGGGATTCTGCCAGTGGGTCTATCACGAAGTCGCGGGACGTGAACACGCAGGCCGTGTTTAGCTTGCGGGGTAAACCGTTAAATTCCTACGGGCTGACCAAGAAGATCGTGTACGAAAACGAGGAGTTCAATCTTTTGCAGGCAGCGTTGAATATCGAGAATGGAATAGAAGAATTACGTTATAATAATATTATTATCGCCACGGATGCGGATGTGGACGGGATGCACATACGATTGTTGCTGTTGACATTCTTTTTGCAATTTTTCCCGGATGTGGTACGGTCAGGGCATTTGTACATTTTGCAGACCCCGTTGTTTCGGGTGCGGAATAAGAAGGAGACACGCTATTGTTACTCTGATGCAGAACGGGAAAAAGCGATCAAGCAGTTGGGGCCGAAACCGGAGATCACGCGATTTAAAGGTTTGGGAGAGATTTCTCCGGACGAGTTCGGTGGGTTTATCGGGAAAGACATCCGTTTGGAACCGGTACGCATGACAAAGCAGGACCCGATTAGTACGATCCTATCCTATTACATGGGAAAGAACACGAACGAGCGGCAGGATTTTATTATAGATAATTTGTACGTGGAGAAGGATGAAATCTAACCATTTTATGATTTTAGATTTTAAATTTTAGATTTTAGATTGCAACTTTCAATTTTCAATTAATATGAGCGAGGAAATAGAGAACGGGGAAGTAGAGAATGTGGAGCCGGAGCAACAGGAAGAAAACGGCCGGGTGCGGTCGATTCAGCATTTGTCGGGAATGTTCGAGAAGTGGTTCTTGGATTATGCTTCCTACGTGATTCTGGAACGTGCGGTGCCTTACGTGAACGACGGGTTAAAACCTGTGCAGCGTCGTATATTACACGCGATGAAGGAGATGGATGACGGGCGGTTTAATAAGGTGGCCAATATCGTGGGGAGTACGATGGCTTATCACCCGCATGGAGATGCCTCAATCAAGGATGCGTTGGTGCAGTTGGGACAGAAGAATCTGTTGGTGGATTGCCAGGGAAACTGGGGAAATATCCTGACGGGAGATGATGCGGCAGCCGGACGTTATATCGAGGCACGTCTTTCGAAGTTCGCCTTGGAGGTGGCTTTTAACCCGAAGACAACGAACTGGAAGCTGTCGTACGACGGTCGGAAAAGAGAGCCGGTGACGTTGCCCGTGAAGTTCCCGTTGTTGTTGGCTCAAGGAGTGGAAGGTATTGCCGTGGGATTGGCCTCGAAGATATTGCCGCACAATTTCAACGAGTTGCTGGATGCTTGTGTCGCTTATTTGAAAAATGAAGATTTTGTTTTATACCCGGATTTCCCGACGGGGGGAATGATCGACGTGTCGAAATATAATGACGGGTTGCGCGGGGGAGTGGTGAAAATTCGGGCAAAGATAGAGAAAGACGCCGGGAATAAGATTCTGCGGATCACGGAAATTCCTTTCGGACGGACGACTTCGGCCTTGATCGATTCGATTCTGAAAGCGAACGAGAAGGGAAAGATCAAGATCAAGAAGATTGATGATAACACGGCGGCAACAGCGGAGATTTTGGTGTATCTGGCCGCGGGAGTTTCTTCCGACAAGACGATAGATGCTTTGTATGCCTGTACGGATTGCGAGTTGTCGGTTTCTCCGAACTCGTGCGTGATCGAGAATGATAAGCCGATTTTCATGCCGATTACCGATATTTTACGGAAATCGGTGGACGAAACGGTGGCCTTGTTGTTGTTGGAGTTGAAGATTAAGCTGGGCGAGTTGGAGACGGATTGGCAATATTCATCTCTGGAAAAGATATTTATTGAAGAACGTATTTACAAGGATAAAGAATTCGAGGAGAGCGAGTCGATTGATCAGGTGGTGGTTCACGTGCGGAAACGCTTGGAACCGTTCTTGCCAGAATTGATTCGTCCGGTGACGGATGACGATATAAAGCTCTTGTTGGAGATCAAGATGAAACGAATCTTGAAGTTCAACTCGGAACAGGCTGAGAATTATATTAAGGGATTGGAAGAGGAGATTGCCCGGGTGAAATTTGACATCGAGCATATTATTCCTTACTCGATCAATTATTACGAAAATATCAAGAAAAAGTACGGTAAAGGTCGGGAACGTCTCACGGAAATTCGGAATTTCGAGAATATCGAGGCCACGAAAGTCGTGGTGGCAAACGAAAAGTTATACATCAACCGGGAGGAAGGTTTTATCGGGACGGCCTTGAAGAAGGACGAGTTTATCTGCGAGTGTTCGGATATTGACGATGTAATCGTGTTCCGGAAGGATGGTACGTATTACGTGACCAAGGTGGCGGATAAGTTGTTCGTGGGAAAAGACGTGCTGTACGTGAATGTGTTCAAGAAGAATGATAAGCGTACGATATATAACGTGGCCTACCGGGATGGTAAAGTGGGACCGTCTTACGTGAAACGTTTCTTCGTGACGGGAACGACCCGCGATAAGCAATATAACTTGACGAAAGGTACGCAGGGGTCACGGGTGCTGTATTTCAGTGCTAACCCGAACGGGGAGGCCGAGGTGATCAAGGTATGCTTGAAACCGAAACCAGGCATGAAGAAACTGGTGTTCGAGTATGATTTTGCAGGTTTGGCGATTAAGGGACGTGACTCGCAGGGAAACGTGTTGAGTAAGAATGATATTCACAAGATCTCATTGGTACAGAAAGGGGCATCCACGCTGGGAGGTCGGAAGATATGGATTGACGAGGATGTATTGCGGCTGAATACTGACGGGCGTGGCCGTTACTTGGGAGAATTTCAGGGAGAGGACCGGATTCTGGTGGTGAATAAAAACGGTACTTACTATACGACGGATTATGATTTGAGTAATCACTACGAGGAGGGATTCTCGGTGCTTGAGAAGTATGAACCGGAGAAAGTCTGGTCGGCTGTTTTCTTTGATGCGGAACAACAA
>ERZ857951.1443-NODE-1443-length-24816-cov-3.988450_pt1 | contig 24816 bp, 26 predicted proteins | sample MGYA00519759_ERZ857951 | MGnify/ENA primary metagenome ERZ857951 (study PRJEB31778, sample SAMEA3449377) | human gut metagenome | biome: human gut; feature: human-associated habitat; material: faeces | place: United Kingdom | collected 2010/2012 ...
TGTCATTATCCGTCATTATAAAACATTTTCCATGCTAAGAAGATATTGCCATGCCAGCGAACAGCGTTATGAATACTCCAATTTCACTTGAAAGCAAATTTGTCCAGGTCATGAATAATGGTAGCGACAAGCTATACATATGCAATGCAAGCAAGACGATGCATGGCTTTTCCATTTCCGTATCAGGAGAAGGCTGGAGTTTGAAAGAAGCAATGGCTGATGCCAGAAATAACGAGGATGCCATATATCGCGATGTAACTCAAAGTACCATGTCCGCCTCACCCGCACGAAGTGACACCTTGTGGCACTCTGAGCCGGGATCGGTGGATGCGCGCAACGGCGACGGCGACAAGCGCGCCTCGGAAAACAGATCGGGCTTGTTCGCCGAATAGCCGAAGAGCGTGGCGTCAATGCAGACAGTCTCGGGGCAAACGGATTCGGCAAGAGGATGAGCGCGCTGATCGGCGCTGAGGCCAATCAGCTCATCCATGAAATCAAAGGGGGAAGACGATGACTCTGTGGGATCGCCATCCAGGCGACGATGATTTTTTCCGGGAACTGAGTCGGACTCTTCCGCCCATATTCACGCGAGAGACGGCCAGCCGGATGATCGGCGGAATCTTCAGCCCACGCACGCTTTCCAACCTGGATGCTGCCGGTAAAGGCCCGAGCCGCAAGCTGCGTATCGGCAAAAAGGTCGCCTATGCCAGAGAGGATTTTTTGAACTGGCTGCGCGGCATGCTCCGGTCGGATGAAGTGCGGTTGCGCCCTGGAGCGGGGAGAGCAGGCTGGTAGCGGGCGGAATGATTTCCTGTTAGCCTGTGCCAAAGATTATCACACGGCGGCAGGAGGTTTTTGTCATGATCACCCCAACAGACGCCATAAATTATACTATCGCTCACGCCAACAGAATCCCCGATGAGGCTCACTATTATCTTGCATCACTACCGTTACAAGATAATAGATCATTGATGGATCAGGCAAATTTTCATCTTGTGGACAGAACTATCAGTATGTCCAAGATAGGATTCGACTATTATTCTAACGTAGTTACATATCGTGTTTAGCAGAAATTCTGATTATGAGAGAATGCTAGAAAAATATACTTTTTTTGTGGCGTTGTGCAACCAGCACAACAAAATTTCAAACCATGTCATCCAACACTTATATAGCCATTGATCTCAAGTCGTTCTATGCCTCAGTTGAGTGCCTGGAGCGAGGTCTTGATCCTTTGACGACAAATTTGGTGGTTGCCGATGAGAGTCGCACACAGAAAACCATCTGCCTTGCAGTATCTCCTTCTCTCAAGTCTTACGGGATTCCCGGACGCGCAAGGCTGTTTGAAGTTGTTCAGAAGGTAAACGAAGCGAATGAGCAGCGCAGGCGCAAGGTTCCCAATCACACCTTCACCTCAGAGTCATATGACAAGTCTGTCCTTCAGACTAGGCCGGACACGGCCATTGCTTATCTTGTCGCCACGCCGAGAATGGCTCTCTATATCAAATACAGCGCATTGATTTACAGTGTTTATCTGAAATATATCGCGCCTGAAGATATTCATGTATATTCCATAGATGAAGTTTTTATAGACGCAACAAGCTATCTCTGTCTGTACAAGCAGACCGCGTATGAGCTTGCCATGACCATAATTAGGGATGTCCTCAAGACCACAGGCATTACCGCTACAGCGGGGATCGGGCATAATCTGTACCTTTGCAAGGTAGCTATGGATATTGTCGCCAAAAAGCTGCCCCCTGATAGGGATGGAGTCCGCATCGCAGAACTTGATGAAATGTCCTACCGCCGCCTTCTGTGGGAACATTATCCGCTCACCGATTTTTGGAGAGTGGGCAAGGGTTACGCAAAAAAACTTGAAGCATACGGCCTCAGAACAATGGGAGACATCGCTCGTTGCTCGCTGCATTGCGAGGAGTTGCTTTATCGGCTTTTCGGCGTCAATGCGGAATTGCTCATAGATCACGCCTGGGGCTGGGAGCCCTGCACCATCGCTGACATCAAGGCGTACAAACCTGCCTCGAATAGTATCTGCTCAGGACAAGTGTTGCATGATGCGTATGAATTTGAGAAAGCCAGACTGGTTGTGCAGGAAATGGCGGATTCCCTGGCGCTTGATCTACTTGATAAACGACTTGTGACCAATCAGATGGTATTAACCGTGGGATATGACATTTCCAATCTGACAGACTCGAAAAAACATCGTGAATATCGTGAAGAAATCACCACAGACCGATATGGCAAAATGGTCCCAAAACATGCGCATGGCACGGTGAACTTGGAGGGGCATACATCTTCCGCCAGCCTTTTGAGTGCGGCGACCATTGAGCTTTTTGAGCGTATCGTGAACAAGGGCCTGCTGGTGCGCAGACTGACCCTGTCCGCCAATAACGTGGTCGAAGAAGAACGAAGTCAGGTGCCTGCGCGGATGGAGCAGCTTTCATTGCTCACAAGTATCCCCTCTCAGGAGAAGAATAAGGAGCGGGCTGCTTTACAGAGGGAAAAGAGCAGGCAACAGGCTATACTTGCCATTCGGGACAGATACGGCAAGAACGCCATTTTGAAGGGCATGAATTTTCAGGAAGGAGCAACCACCGTGGAGCGTAACATGCAGATAGGTGGGCACAAGGCATGACCGGAAAATATGACGATATTATCAATCTCCCGCGTCATGTATCCGTTACCCGTCCATGCATGACTATTGCCGACAGGGCCGCGCAGTTCTCCCCCTTTGCTGCCCTCACCGGTCATACTGCCGCCATCAGGGAAACGGCAAGGCTTACACAGGAAAGAATTGAGCTTGATGAACAGGTCAGAGAAATACTTGGCCTGCGGTTGCAGAGGCTTCTTGACGGTTCTGCTGCACATTCTGAAGTATCTATCACCTATTTTTGCAAGGATATTAGAAAAGCAGGTGGGACCTATATCACGGTAACGGATGTCGTGAATAAATTCTACGAATCTGAACAGCGTCTCGTCATGATGGACGGCACTCAAATTCCCATTGCGGATATTATCGATATTCAAGGTGAAGAAGCTGACAAAGTGGATGATACTACAGAATAGGTTCGCTTCCACCGGTCCGGCAACACTGGAGAAACTACCGCATGGCCTTTCTAACGCTTCCCCCGGAATGCGCTGCTGAATCTTTTCCGGCTTTCTCTGAGCTATGCGTTCTCTGGAAACGGTTGGCCGTCACGACGGAGCAGGCCGACCCCTTTTGTTGCACTCCCGCCTGGCAACTGGCCTTTCATCAGGCTTTCAGCCCCGCGAGACGTATTTTTTTCAAGACAGCATCCGACGCATGCATTATCTTTGCGGAAAAAATTTTTTCCCCTGAAAAAAATTACCTGACGCCCATTGAGGCCAGTTGGTTTTTTGGCTGTCCCTTACTGGGTAATAGCGCTCTCGACCTACTGGCGGAAGCTTTGGACTCTTTTGCCAGGGAATACGCACCCGCCTTTCCGGATATTGTCATCAGCGGCATCCGGCCTGAAAGCAGGGGCGCTCATGATCTGCTGTGTCGTTTCGACCGTGCGTTTACGTTTTTCCATCACTCACACTCGATCCAGTGCGCCGCCTCTCTGCGGGGTGGGCTGGACGGTTTTCTTTCACGCCGTTCAGCGAATCATCGTGCCAAACTCAGAAAAGCCGCCCGACAGGCGGAAGAATGCGGTATCAGCTATGAGCGGCATTCCCCGGCATCAGCCGAGGAGGCCGCACAAATTTACTGGCGCATGCTGCTGGTTGAAAAATCAAGTTGGAAGGGTATTGGACAGTGCGGCATGGCCGAATCCCCCGCAAAAGAGTTCTATGATGCCCTGATTGGCCGCCTTGCGGCGACCACGGATGCGCGGATCATTTTTGCTCGGCATGAAGAGAAGGATATCGGATTCATCTTTGGCGGTATGGCCGGAGCTATCTATCGCGGACAACAGTTCAGCTATGACGAAGCGTGGAAAAATTGGTCCATCGGCAATCTTCTGCAACTGGAGAAAGTGACATGGCTGTGTGAGGAAGATGCCGAGCGTTATGACATGGGGCCGATAGTGGGGCCGCGTATGTCATACAAACGACACTGGACAGAAAAAAATATGGAAATCCAGACATGGTTGCTCCGGCTGAACAGCCGACCATAATTCCGCAACAGACGTCAACACCAATGGATATGTGCCATGAAAATATCAATCTTCTCACTCTGCCTAATCGCTCTTCTGCTGACATCACCATGCCTGGCTGCGGAGAAAAGCACCAGTGAACTCCGCCTGATCGCCCAAGCGGGCGGTTCTCTTATTGTGGATCTGAGCAAGCACGGCTATTCTGCTTCCGAACTGATTGCTATTGCTTCCAGTCTCAGCCACGGAACCAGCCTGACCATCAGGATGCGGCAAGATGGTTCGGAACTCTCCATCGCGCAATGCGCGCAAATCGCCAGGGCCAAGCCGGGGCAGGTTCGCTTCTGGTTCTGATTTTCCCCATGCCGTCAGCTTTGGGAGATGTAGATGGACTTCAAGCCTACAGTGCAACAACAAGCCGTCATTAACCATGAAGAAGGCCCTCTGCTGGTTATCGCCGGTCCGGGGGCAGGCAAAACCTTTACGCTTGTGGAGCGTATTGTCCATCTCGTGGCTCGCAGGGAAGTTTCACCGGAACAATTGCTGGTGGCCACGTTTACTGAAAAAGCGGCCAACGAGCTTATTTCCCGTATTGCCCGCCGTCTGCTGGCGGAGGGCATCATGGCCAATGTGGACGAAATGTATGTGGGCACGCTGCATTCCATCTGTTTGCGCCTGCTTGAAGAACATCGAGAGTTCACCAGACTGAAGAAAAACTTCACTCTGATGGATCAGTTTGACCAGAGCTATTTCTTCTTTCAGCGGCTCCGCCAGTTTGAGGAATTGGCTCCTATATCCCTCATTGCCGGACGGGAAAATATCTCCCGCTGGAAACGGGCGACGCTGCTCTGCGGCTGGATGAACAAACTTTCGGAAGAAGTGATCCAGAGCGATGCCCTCATGGCCGACGCCGACGAAGCCGTTCAGGCGCTGGGCAAGTGGTACTCTTTATACATGGAGTTGCTGGAACAGGAAAATCTGCTGGATTTCTCCGTTATCCAGCTTGAGGCGCTCCGGCTTCTGGAGCGCAATCCCGAAGCCGTGTTGGCCCCGCTCAAAGAAAAAATCCGTTACATCATGGTGGACGAATACCAGGACACCAATACCATTCAGGAACGACTGCTTTTTACCCTGCTGGACGAGCGACAGAATATATGCGTTGTGGGCGATGATGACCAGGGTTTGTACCGTTTCCGTGGAGCCACCATCCGCAATATTCTGGAATTTCCCCACCGCTTCCCTGAGGGGTGTTGCGCCGTCCATACCCTTACGGTCAATTACCGCTCCGATCCGGGTATTATCGACTTCTACAATCGCTGGATGGACGGCAGCATTGACGGTTTTTCCTGGAATGGCCCTGACAGTACGATTTTCCGCTACGCCAAGGCCATCGTCCCACCGGACGGCAAGACCGCCCTGGGTGCGTCTGTGCTGCGTGTCTGCGGTGGAACTGACGCCAACAGCTGGCATGAAGAGGTGCTGCGTTTCCTGAACAGTCTGCGCGAGCGTCATCTGACCGACTGGAATCAGGTCGCGTTCCTGTTCCGCTCCGTGCGCTGGGACAAAGCCAAGGCGCTGGCCCACTATCTGGAAGAGCACGGCATCCCGGTCTATGCGCCCCGTTCCGACCTCTACTTTGAACGGGAAGAAGTGCGCCTCATGCTCGGGGCATTTCTCTTTCTCTTCCCGACTTTCAAGGAAATTCGCGAACAGTGGCAGACGCAGTTCGGCGTTCTGGCCATCTGGGACTTCTATGACGCATGTCTGCGTCTTTTTGCGGACAAACTTCGCCTGCCCGAGCACAAGGAACTGAAAGACTGGTGCGTCCGCCGTGTGCGGGAAATCCAAGGCATGCTCATCCACAATACTCCGCTGGACTGGAATTTTTCCAGCCTCTTTTACCAGCTGCTCCAGTTCCCGCTGTTCGCGGGTTACCTTGAACTGGGGACCTCCAGCAGGGATGAGCGTCCTGCCCGCAATCTGGCTATCTTTTCGCAGCTTGTCGTCAAGTTCGAGTATCTCCACCACATTCAGGTTTTACACCCCGATTACTTGGAAAAAAACGTACGGGATTTTTTCAATCACTACTTCCGCTATCTTGAGGATGGCGGAATCACCGAATTCGAAGACACGGGAGACAGCACTCCGCAGGGCGCCGTCTCCTTTATGACCATCCATCAGGCAAAGGGGCTGGAATTTCCAATAACGATAGTCGGTTCTCTCCATGCCGTGCCTCGTAAGCAGCATACGGAACTGGATCAGATGCTAGAGGCCCGCCACTATGGCCGCCCTCCCTTTGAACCGCTGGACAGGATCAAGGAGTTCGACTTTAAGCGTCTGTACTATACCGCCTTTTCCCGTGCCAAAAACCTGCTGGTCCTGAGTTGCCGGGAGGAGCGCACAACCAAGGGCAAATTTCGAGTTCCCTCACGACCATTCCAGCCTTTTTACGCAACTGTGCCGGGATGGCGTGACGCTGATCTTTCCTCGCTGACAGTGGATGCCGTCCGGCCTGCGGGCATCAAGGGGCGCTACTCCTATACGTCGCACATTCTGGTCTACGAAGGTTGCCCTCGGCAATACCAGTTTTTCAAATACTGGGAGTTCAGCCCGGTGCGAGAAGGCCCCATGCTTTTCGGCCAGCTGGTGCACCAGACCATTGAGGATATCCACAAATCCGTGCTTCGCGGCCAGCCGGAAGCCGTCACCGAGGACAATATCCGACTTTGGTTCGACGTGAACTACGCCAACCTCAGTCATAAGGAACGCGTCTATCTGGCCCCGCGAATCAGAGATGTGGCCCTCAAGCATGTGTTGCGTTATGTGGCCCGCAAGCATGGACAGTGGGACGACATACGCGGCACGGAGGTGGATGTCTCGCTGGTCAAGGATGAGTACATTCTGACGGGTAAAATCGACTTGATTCAGGGCCGGGGCAATACTGTGGAAATTGTGGATTTCAAGGCCACGCCCAAACCAGACCAGTATGCCGAACGCTGCCTTCTGGACCGTTACCGGCGTCAGCTGGAGATTTATGCCTACCTTGTGGAGCAACGCCACGGCCTTGAGGTCAGTGCCATGAATCTTTACTATACCGGCGAAGAATCCGGCGTGCCTACCTACCGCTTCTCCTATGACGGCAAGTCTGTAGACAAAACCATAGCGGGCGTGGATGCCGTGGTGGGCTGCATGGAACGCAGGGAGTTTGACGTGCGGGAACGCACGGCCAAGCTTTGTAAGGAATGTGATTTAAAGGCATATTGTGATAGAAGATAGTGAGGAACAAAGTAATGGTTGACTGGACAAATTTAATATCTGCAATTATTGGCGGCATAATTGGAACATATTTAGGTGCATTTTTTATCTATAAAAAACAACAGGAGCGTTATAAAAACATCAGAAAGATCGCCATAAGAGCTTTAAAAATATTTAAAAAATATCAACGAAAGACGTATCACGACGCTTTAAATGAGTTTAATGCCTCTCTAAATTTAACAGAGAAACGCGCTATCCTTGTTGTGCTTCATAAGATTGGCATACCAATTACTGCCGAGAGTTCAGGTAAATTTAATATAAATGAAGTTTTATTCAGTAAAAACATTATTGAAAATAATGATATTGATAATATGGTATTCCAAATAGAAAGCGGAAACTGTGATCATATATTCTTTGAAGACCCTGATGAATATTTCAATAAAAATGTATTACGTAATTATAAACGGCATATTGCAACAAAATATATTAAAAATATTTTTTCAAAAAGTAGAATAAATAAAGATGGAAATATAATATATTATCCTGAAAAATGGTGGGAACAATTCAGTCTTGGAGAATTTAGTATTGTTTTAGTGCTAAGAGATAAATTATCAGATTCATATCTATTTGAAAAAGATACATGTATTCCAAAATCTGAAAAGATTGAAGAAATCCTAAAAGAAATAAATATCGGACTATGGGATACATACTTGGAATGGTCATATGAGGCTTTTTCAAATGTACAAATACAAAAAAATTTTGCCAACGTTGCAATGAATGCAATTGCAATGCAACAGAAGAATAACGTTTCAATTTCTCATAAGGAATAGTAAATGCATCATCAGAATAATCTCCCCGGCACTTCCCGCAAAGAAAACGTGGAAGATATGACCTTTGACCTGCCGCAGCCGGAGCCCATCAAGGGTTTTCCGGAGCTGCGTTGGACGGGCAAACGTCCCTTCACCTCCACGCATTATTATCCCGCCCAACTCAAAGAGCGTTACGGCGATCCCGTGGATGGGTGGATGAACCGTATTTACTGGGGCGACAACTTGCAGGTTATGAGTCATCTGCTCAAGGAGTTCCGAGGTAAGGTGGACTTGGTATATATTGATCCGCCATTTGATTCAAAAGCAGATTATAAAAAAACGATTACGTTGCAAGGAAAATCTACTATTTCAGAGAGCACAAGCTTTGAAGAAAAACAATATACTGATATTTGGTCTAATGATGAATATCTACAATTTATATATAAAAGAATAATTTTAATTAAAGAATTGATATCTAATAATGGTAAAGTTTTTTTCCATTGTGATTGGCACAAATCACAAGCAATAAAAATTATACTTGATGAAATATTTGGCATAAATATGTTTATAAATGAAGTAATATGGGTAAGATCAACAAATCCAAAAGGCTCTCAGCACGAATCTTCTAGGCTAAGCGTTTATACTGATACAATATTTATATACGGAAAATCTCCAGCATCCATTATCTACCCTGAAAAAATTCGCATTCCGTTAACTGACGATGAAATAATCAAAAAATACCATAGAAAAGATAAGCTAGGAATTTTCTATGATGCCCCAATAATTTGTGCCCCCACAATGGGTGAGCGTCCTAATCTTGTTTACGAATATAAAGGATATACACCCCCTCCATATGGATGGCGCCTTTCAAAGGATAAACTTATTTCTCTAGATAAGCGAGGGGATCTCGGCTGGTCTTCAAATGGTGTGCCCTACAGGAAGCTACGACCTGATGCTGATAAAGGAAGGCCTGTTGGAAATCTATGGGATGATATTTCGCTAATTAACTCTCAAGCAGCTGAACGAATAGGTTATCCGACTCAAAAGCCAGAAAAGCTTTTAGAGCGGATAATAACCCTCTCAACATCCCCTGGTGCCCTTATTTTTGACTGCTTCATGGGCTCCGGCACCACGCAGGCCGTGGCCATGAAGCTGGGCCGCCGCTTCATCGGCGCGGACATCAATCTGGGAGCCATTCAAACTACTACAAAACGGCTTAACGCGATCATCGCCGAAAAAAAGCAGGAGCAGAAAAGTTTGCTGGACGATGCCAGCAAGCTATACCTGAATTTTGAGGTCTACAACGTCAATAATTATGACGTATTCCGCAATCCCGTACAGGCGCGCGAACTGCTGCTTCAGACTCTGGAAGTCGAACCGCTGGAATCCAATGATGTTTTCGACGGCATGAAGGACGGCTACAAAGTCAAAATTATGCCGGTCAACCGCATTGCCACCCGCGAAGATCTCAATCCCATTCTCACGGGCATCAATTACAGGGAACTGGATCGCAATATGGAGGCCGCGCCGGGCAGGCCGGCGGTCCGCATCATGCTGGTTTGCATGGGCCATGAGCCGGATCTGGCCGCCCGTCTCAAAATGGACATCGGCAGCCAGTACCGGGTGGATGTAAAAGTGGTGGACATTCTGCGCGACAGAAAAGACCTGACTTTCAAATACGATTCCGAGGCGGATATTGCCGTGGAAAACGGCGAACTGGTCATCCGTCAGTTCTACCCCCGCAACCTTCTGCAAAAGCTCTCCATTCTGGAAGAAAACGTGGAGGACTGGCGGCAGCTTGTGGAAACCGTGGCCATAGACTGGAACTACAACGGCGAGGTGCTCCAGCCCGCCATTTACGACAATCCGGGCAAGAACGAGCTGGTCCGGGGACGTTACGCCGTTCCCGGCGACTATGGAGTCATCCGGGTCAAGATCACTGACCTTTTGTCGGAAAGCCTGGAAATGACGCTTGAGGTGGAATGATGACCAAGGCCAAGAAAGATCAGTCCATCGTCGGCCTTGATGCCACCTTTTATCGGGAAATTCTGCGCTTCTATCGAGAGAACAAGGGGACCGTACGTGCTCATTATCATCTGCTGACCCGTGCCATCCTTGACTATAACGATCCGGACAAGCCACGCGCCGGGCAGTTTTTGCGCCGCCCCCAGTTCGAGGCGCTGGAAATCTACATTTTTCTCAAGGAATATCTCAAACTGCGGCCGGTGCATGCCGTTTTTGACGACTGGTACCACCGCCGCAATGGTTTTGAGAAACGCGGCGACGTTCTGGGCATGGGTGATCAGCATGCTCTGAGCGAGTCGCTGACCTTTAACGATGAGGCTTATGCGAAAGTTTTCAAAAAGATGCAGGCCGCCCGCCAGAACTACCCCAACTATATCTTCGCATTGACTATGGGCGTGGGCAAAACATTACTCATGGCCACCTGCATTTTTTATGACTTTGTGCTGGCCAGAAAATTTCCCGGCGATCCGCTCTATTGTCACAACGCCCTGATCTTCGCGCCGGACAAGACAGTCCTGCAATCCCTGCGTGAAATCGAAGGATTTGATTTCACCAAAGTGCTGCCGCCGGAACATGCCAACTGGCTCCAGGCCAACCTCAAGCTGCAATACCTTGAAGAAGCCGGAGCTACCCTCAATGTGCTCAATAACTCCGACTACAATCTTATAATCTCCAATACCCAGAAGATCCTGCTCAAAAAAAAGAGCAAGACGCCCTCCACCGCCGAAATGCTTTTTTTGAACGGCGACACAAAAAGCGAAGACGCCAGATCCGTTTACGACGACATTGCCGACCTTTATGAATTTGAAACGCCTGAAGACGAACTGGATCTGACCATCAACCAGCGTTTTCTCAAGCTCCGCAACCTTCCCCAACTGGGCATTTTTGTGGATGAGGCCCACCACGCCTTTGGGGACACGCTGCAAAAGGATATGCTTGACCCCAAAAAGGAAACGTCCCTGCGCTTCACCATCAATGCGCTGGCCAGGGGCATCAAGAGCCTGGGCAGCACGATGGTGGCCTGCTGCAACTTCACCGGCACCCCCTATGTGAAAAATGAGGTGCTGCCCGAGGTGGTTTATTCTTATAGCCTCAAGGCCGCCATCGATAACGGCTACCTCAAGACGCTGCTGCTGCACAAATTTGAAAACACGCGTGATAAAGAATTTGTACGGGCCGTGGTGGATAACTTTCTTGAGAAATTCGGAAACCGCAGGCTCGAAGGCATGCTGCCCAAGCTGGCCTTCTTTTCGCCCAGCGTTGACGACGCCAACGGCAACCTCCGCCCTCTGCTGGAAGAAATCCTGGCCGGACACGGCATTTCTTCAGCGAGCATCCTCGTCAATGTGGGCGACCCCAAAATCACCAGCAACGACGACATCAGAGCGTTCAACGATCTGGACAGCACTGCCTCGGAAAAGCGTTTCCTCATTTTGGTCAACAAGGGCAAGGAAGGCTGGAACTGCCGTTCCCTCTGTGGGGTTGCCATGTTCAGGCAACCCAAGTCCAAGGTATTTGTCCTTCAGGCATCCATGCGCTGCTTGCGTTCCATCGGGGAAAGCCAGGAACAGGGGCAAGTTTATCTGACAGAGGAAAACGCCGCGATCCTCAATGAGGAATTGCAGCAGAACTTCCGCCTGACTGTGGAGGAATTGCAGCGCACCAAACGGGAAAGCCACGAATATCAGGTCCGCGTACTGAAGAAAAAAAGCATTACCCTGACCCGTGTGCGCCACCTCTATTCTTGCACGGAAAAAACGCTGCATGCCCCTCTGGAATTTGATATGGAAAGCTGGGACGTGGACCGCTACAGACTTATCCATACCGAAGAGCAGACCGCCCTTCAGCCGGGCAGGCACGAGACGCGGCAGACCTCGGAAGACATCAGCCATATCAAGGAACGACGCGTTTGGAGTGCCTACACTCTGGTGGCTGAAATCGCCCGCTATCTCTGTGCTTCGCCCCTGAAAATCGAAGCCCTGCTGCGCGAAAGCGCCGAAGGGCTGGAAGCCTTGGTTGCCAAGGTCAACGAGTTCAATGAACTGTTGTATGACAAAGTTATCCCTTCGCTCTTTGATGCCCTTTATGAAGTGAGCAACTACGATAAACCTGAACGGGAGAAAGTCGAACTCGTCAACGATCCAGCAGGCGGCCACTTTACCATTCACGGCGACCCGGAAAAAACACAACTTTTCGAACAATGGAAAGATAGCCGGGCCGCATTGGCTGGCAAGAGCTTCCATCTCGATACATATTGTTTTGATTCAATGCCGGAACAGGACTTTTTCCTCAATGTCATCCGGCAGGATGACATTGAGGAGATCTATTTTACAGGCATGCTGACGCATGGGCAAAGTGATTTTCGCATAAACTATATTGACCCGGATACGCATGGCGTGCGGAGCTACTACCCGGATTTTCTCATTCTGACCAAGGAGGGGGATTGGTTGGTGGTGGAAATCAAAGCCAGATATATGCTGGATGACCGTGACGTGCTGGCGAAACAGGAATTCGCGGAAACCATGCTCAAGGCCAGCAAAATTAAATACCGCATGGTGGCGCATTGCGACGCGGCGACATGGAAGCCCAACCGCCTGCCCACAGCCAACGCCTGAGAGAACTGAACATGCTCCCATCCAGCATCAACTTTACACCTATCGGCATTATCCACAGCCCGCATAGCGTGGCCGAAAAGACGCCGATTCAGCCCTGTTATGCCGCCGACTGCACAGGCCATATAGAAATTTTTCCGGAGTATGCCGAGGGACTGCGCGACCTCGAAGGCTATTCTCACATTTATCTGATTTTCTGCTTCCACCGGGCGTCCAGCCCGCGCCTTGTGGTCAAGCCGTTCCTTCAGGATGTGGAGCGCGGCGTCTTCTCCACACGGGCTCCATGCCGCCCCAACCCTCTCGGCCTGAGTATCGTCCGCCTGCTGAGCCGAGAGGGAAATATCCTGCATATCAGCTCGGTGGATATTCTCGATGGGACGCCCTTATTGGACATCAAGCCCTATTCAACACGCTTCGACTGCATTGAAGACACTCGTAACGGCTGGCAGGACGAAGTAAATGAAGAGGATGCCCGCCACAGAGGAAGGCGGAGATACCGTTCAGCGGAAAGTTGAAACAAGAAACAGGCATCATGCCATCTGCCTGAAAAGCCCGGCTTTCAATAAGGCTCTTTTTCAAATTTGTTGGCGATGCTCCGAAGCGCTTCTATATTTTTGAACAATCCTTCAGTTCAGCTCCAAGTGTGCAAAAAATTTCTGATAGCTCCTCCAGAGTGGCTGGCCCAATTCACTGGCGATCATGCCGAAGGCCGTACGGACGAAAATACGTCCCTGGACAACTGAGCTTAGGCGAAGGTGATGGACTGAAGTGTGGAGAAATTCCAGGCAAAATTCCACCAATGTCTGTGAGCGCGCCATCCCAAAGTGCTGTCGAGCTACAAGGCAGCGCCCATTCTCGGAAATCTTAGATAAAAACTTGGGCATGGCGAGATAGTCAGCCGTAATGCGGGCGGCTTCAACGGCATCGCCTTTAGGGTATGGGGGAAATATCTTCATCCGGTGTGAATAGTTCATCTAAGCCGTTGCCACATTGCTCCATAAGCAGGGCTGCGCCGCAGGCCATAGCCTCGAAGCATCGAAAATTGACTTCGGAAAAGGCCTTTTGGTTTAGCGTCATGCGACTGCAATGAAGAATTGGATGAAAGTTGCCTGAAAGCATGACCCCCGTATAGCATGCGCGAAAACGTCGAAGAAAAGGTTCCCGCTCGGATTGTTCTTATGTCCTAATGTGGCGACGAAAGATACCGAAATATCTCTTGTCCAAACGGTACTGAGTTTTCAGTATGGCGACAAAAAAATGATGAACAACTTGAAATGTAGTCATTTATGAATGTTTTTTCAGGATAAAATAAAACATAAGCATGTTTAAATAATTCTTGCGTACTTGTTAAGAGATATACTATCAGGAGATATAAAACATTTTATTAATTGATATGTTATAAATATATCACCAGAAATACCGCACTCCACTCTTGAATCACAATTCATATTTATAATTTAACAAGATATATAAAATAATGTGATGCTAGTCCACCCCCACTCCAGCTGGTTATTTTGTTGCTTAATGTGCTAATCTATAGGCAACTGCGAGAAAGGCACTTAATATCTCGATTTTTATATGAAATGCTTTGTCATTTCCAGCAGCACTCGATGTTTTATCAGTGATAGCCAGCGCAGCTTCTGCCGATTTCTGCGTGAGTATTCCGGCTGCGGCATTTACATCATTGATACTATTTTGGCATGGAATCTCGTTTCTGCACTTGTTATATGCGATTTCCATCAAACTGGTAATTTCGTTAATGTACGCGTCCAGAGACGCCTGTTCACAATTGCCGGGCATATTCGTGCAGGCTTCAATCGTGTATTCCACCAAGGATTCTTGGATTTCTTGCAACGTAGGTTCTTTTTCAGCAGCATAGGCAGAACAGAACATTATAAGAACAAATACTACGGTGAAAACAAAATTATTTAACATAATACATTACTCCATATTGTTACATTATTTTCTTATTACTGTATCAAAATGATATCATCAGTATTGATCTTTTTTATAGACTTATCAACTTTAAAAAACCGTTAGTAGACTATTTTTTATGTGTAGTGGCATATTGTTGATGGACATTGTACCAAGCCCACTAATCCCAATAAAGAGCATTTTTTGTCCATGTCCTTATCTCTTTGTAAATATTTACCAATAGTAATTACAAACAGACTTTATCGCTTCCTTCCAACTTAGACATTTTTTCTATTGCAGAAGTTTTCCAGAAATTGGAAAAATGAAAACGCATATTCGGGGTTCTTTTATTTAGCATTTTAATGCTCCGTTCCGGCAACAGACTGTATTTCTTTCCGTTCAGCGGCCATAGCAGCGCGTTCCATGTCGTCACTGCTCTGACCGAAGCGGGCCAGACTTTCTTTCATCCTCAGAACAAGCTCCGGATCAAACCTCTGGTTAAGCGATCTCTTGTTTATCAGCTCAGTGAAGAGTTGCGCTATACCTTCCAGAACCGGTCGGAACTGCTTATATTCTTCGCGTTCGATCACATGGACGTAATAGTTGTTTACAATGTCAACAACAGCATAGCGCGGCATGATTTTGAAAGAGCGGATACATTCATCATAAAGAGTTGCGTTGGTCACGAAAAGACCCAGTTTGCCGTCAGCAGTCTCCCATGCCTCCTGAGCTTCTTTCCCCTTGTCTACGTTGCGGGCAAAGTAGGTTTTCGTATTGTCCGATTTGCCCAAATCACGAAAAAAATCCGGACCATGATAGTAATATTGAGGAAATCCGGCGGCAATCATGCGCGCGCCATAATCGCCGTCCTCCGTGCCGTAAAGGCCGTAGTCCTCATTCCAACGCCCCAAGATGTCGGAAACCTCTTTGGGAATCAGAATGGCCTGACCCGCCAGATTGGTACGGCAGATGCCGAGGATTCCGTCTCTGGTCCGCAGAGCTCCAGGATGTTTCAGAAGCATGCTTCGATTGAACGCGCCGCCCAGCGTGGAGAGGGGTTGCCCATGTCTCCAGAGGCAGAGAAGCTTTTTCAGCCAGTGTGGTTCTGTGATGACAATGTCATTGTCCAACTTCATGTAAATAGGGGCATCCACCAATTGCCAACCGATGTTGGCGGCGCAGGCCACGCCCATATTTGTGGGTAGGAGAAAAAGATGGTCGATGATACCGCGTTCTTTAAAGTCAATAAGTCTACGCACCAGCGGTGCATCGCTGCCATTATCCACCACTGTGAGACAAAAGGGGATTTCCTGCGACGTTTCGCGTAGCGCCAGAATGGCAGCCTGCGTAATATCATATCGATTGAAAACCGGCATGGTAATATTCACAACCGGCATTGCAGACATTATGCTTCTCCCTACCAAGTCAACACGACCAAAACTCCCTTTGTGGAAGGAAAAGTGCTCTTAAACGGCATTTGCCGTCTAAGAGATTTTTTAAGAGAGCGAGTTCACCAGAGCCCAGGCTTCTTGCAGGGCTCTTTCACAAACTTGTTGGCATTCCCTTGAAGGGCTTCTATCCTTTTAGCCCGCCTGCACTCCCATTCTGTGACGGGGAACTGTTTGTCCCATGCTGTGAGAAGCCGCTTCTGCTCACGGCTCAACCGAAAACGCGGCTTGTAGGCATCCTCCATATAAAGCGAGGCGCGGGCCACCTGTCCCTTGGCCCTATCCGGCGGCTCAAAATGATCGCCGTCCACCCTGGCTTTACAACTACCGAACTTAGGACTGGAGCCGGGCAGAACCGAATATAGTTTGTTGCCGCGAACGGCGTTCACAGTTCCAATGGCCGGAAAAAGATTGTACATGTCCGCCTGCATGTATCGATATTCCACATTGACCTTTTCAGCGCAACGACGGCCCTTGAACGGATGGCCTTTACGGTTGACGCATTCGGGATGCCCATCTCGCCACTCAGAAAAGGCACGCCCGAAATTTTCCGCAGGTACGGCATGTTCCCATTCAACCCTGGTCACTCGGTTTTTGTGCGCTGGTGTGCGGAAGCCCATGGGCAGCACAATGCGTTTCTTGCGGTCAAATTTCGCTCCACAATAAAGTGTCACTCGGTGGTCATAGTAGACATCTCTCTCAAGCATCTTTTTAGAGACGCTTGTGTTTTCATTGGTAATATTGCCTGCTGCGAAAATGACACTAGGGAAAACGAGCGTTGCGGATAGAAGAATGGCGAGAAATATATACAACGTGATGATCTTTCAGGGAGGTTTCGTAAGACGCCAGGAAAGGGGAAATTTCAAACAAAAGTTTTAGTATGCAACTTCGGCTGAGTATGGGAAGTAAAATTCAAGCAGGATAAACGTGGTATCCCGCTGGCAGCCCAGCGGGATACCAATGCTACTGCACTGTTATGTCAAAAAATTTGTTAAGGATATCAACTGCAACCCATATTCCAAGAAGCCAGCCAATTATTTGTGGTCCAACAGCCCAAAAAGTTTTTGCCTTTAACAATCCAGTCATTCCACCGTCAGTGATAATAAATGATGGCATCGCTAATCTTCTCAGGCAGTTTGCTATCGTCACAAAAACTGACGGAATGAGAGTATATAAGATTGTAATTATAACCCATTCCCAAAATGCGTAGCTCTCATCTGTAAAGAAAAGCGTACATAGTGTGAAAAATACTGCGATTGCACTACAAATAACAGTATATCTTTTTAGATCTGCAATAAACATTGTATTCTCCTTAAATTTTATTCATTACTAGCGAGTCAAATGCAACCAATTCCCTAGCACCTTTAGCTTTACTTTTTATTATGATTTCTGTATCTGTTATAAATTTTATTTCAAGTGATTCTTTTTTATCATATGTAGAACATATTTTTATATAATCTCCATTATCGTCCAAAACCTTAAATTGCATTGCTGCTATAGGAGTTAGATCACCATCATCTTTATGCTCTTTATGCATGTATACCTTCATCTCTTTTGAGAAAACATCAAATCCTATAGTTACTGGATAAATTCTATTTGAGAATTCTTTACGCATATCAGCAGACATCTTACCATATTCTTCGCTCATCTCTATGGTTTTCTCTCTATCTATGAACCAGTTGCCGTGTAGTTTTTCAAGAGCACCTCCGTTGGACCCACATGCACATAACAACAGAGCTAGAGATAAAAAAAGAAAAATATTTCTCGTCATTTCTTACCAGCCTTCGAATATGTTGACTTCAACTACTAGGCTCAGCCCTCATTAAAAGCGCCTGCTGCAAAGCCGCCTTTTCCGCGCTGACGGCAGTGTGAGCATGCCTATTATTGCATTAAATGTCAATAATTGATTTTTGTGCTCTTTGTGGCGTGAGTGACCTCGCGTATCGTTTTCCTATCACAAGGGGAGCGGAAAACGTGGCGGAACTGAAAAAGCAACGCTTGGCTACGATTGTTGGTGCCAATATCACCGCTCGGCGTAGACTCAAGGGATGGAATCAGGCCGAGTTTGCCGAGAGGATGGGGATAGGGGCGGATTCCCTCTCCCGCATAGAGCGTGGGTTGGTTGCACCTCGATTTCCTCGCCTGGAGCAAATGGCGGAACTCCTCGAATGCCCGGTTGCAGAGCTATTTCAGACTCAGGAAGAGCGGGAACGGACAACCCCTGTCGGCCCTTCAGTTGTCTTTAACTCCATTGACCTTTGCACCAAGCGAGAGGTTGTACTGATGGCAGAAAAAATTATTCAGCTCATGCGTTCATGATTTTCTGCGTCGGTCAACGCCGGTCACAAATATATTATCCTTTTGAACAGATATGATAATTCTGCCAAAGTCTCCGTCTTACATACGGAGGCTTTGACTTTTGGTTTACGGTGATAACTTCAGGAGGATATATGAATTCTGCGTATCAATCCCAGGACATCACGGAATTGGCGAAGGCCCTGCTCAATGTGCAGCGACAACTTCAACCTATCCCCAAAGACGCTGAAAACTCCTTCACCAAATCCTGGTACGCCAGTTTGAAGAGCGTCATGGCCGTGTGCCGTGACGCTCTTCTCGATAACGGCATCTGGCTCTGCCAGTACCCGGTGCCGGTGGACACGCCGGGCTGTCTCGGTCTCGTGACCAAGCTCACTCATGCGGAGTCTGGACAGTGGCAAAGCTCGCTGGCCGTTGCACCTATGCCCAAAGCTGACCCGCAGGGCATGGGATCAGCCATCACCTACGCAAGAAGGTATGCCCTGACCGCCATGTTGAGCATGGTGGCCGAGGATGACGACGGCGAAGGGGCGAAATCTGGGCAAAAATCAGATGTGCGCTCGAAACGGGCCACAAACGCCCCTCAAAGGCAAAAAGCGCAAAATCGTAACGTGTCCCAAGGAGGTGACAATTTTATCGTCTCGAAAAGCTCGTCAACGCGACTTGAAAATCTGCCGCAACTGGAGGGAATCGCCTACCAAATCGTCACGGCTCAGGACGGGCGGGACTGCATCATCGCCACGGGCAATACCCAGTCCCGAAAGGAAATTCTTTCGGGCGCGGGCTTTCGTTGGAACGCGCAACGCAAGGTCTGGTGGAAATATGCTGATGCCGCGTAAGTACAATCACACAGTACCACAATGAGAGGGCTGCCTTCGGGTGGCCCTCTCTTTGTTTTATACCCAACAAGAAAGGAGAACGGGAATGAAAGACAGAAACAGGATCAGCATCAGATTCGTGGGTATGGACGGCTGGGACAGAGCCGTTTTTATCCTACTTGAGGGCAGGCAATATTATAAGTCCGTGGAGCTGATGCCCCACCCGGATTTCATCAGGCTGAGCAAGGCGGATCAGGAAAAATTGCTGAATTCCCTGCACAGTACAGACGAATTTGATGGTGAACCCGGCTGGCCCGTGCCGCGTGAACGCTTTGAGCTGGTGGAGTAGCCGATGGATACCCCAAATCGTGGCAAGGTCCTGCTGGAAGTTCTCCGGCAGGGCCTTGAGCGTTATGGACAACGGCAAACGCAAACCATGCTGGGCGACCGCACGGCTTACATCGGCATGAGCGACATCGGCCGCTATGCCGAATGCCCTCGCGCGGCTCTGGCGGGCAAACTCCTGCCGCCGGAAGCCTCATTGGAACGCCTGCTCACCCTGCAACGGGGACACTGGTTTGAAGATGGCGTGGGTCAATGCCTTCACGCCTTGGGCCTGCATGTGCTGCCGCAACTGGAAATCCGGCATGTCTATCAAGGCGCGTCCATCCGCGCACATCTGGACTTCACCCTGGTCTGGGAACAACCGCGCCCGGCGGTACGGATTCTGGAAGTCAAAAGCATGGAACAGCTTCCAGCCGATCCCTATGCCGCGCATGAGCTGCAAATCAGCGGACAATTAGGGCTGCTGTGCAGGCTCTGGAACAAGCCGGCCTTCAGCCTGCGGGATGCAGACGGCAGAATTTTGCATGACAAGCTGACCTTCCCGCAGATCTGCCGTGCGCATCTGTGCCTGGCGCTCCCGGATTCCGTGCGTGACGTATCGCTGGAAGGCTGGCTGCTCTGCCTCTCCATGAAAGAGGCCAGAGCGTTCGGCCCTTACGGCTATGATGCCGAATTGCTGGCAAATATCCTCACGCAGGCGCGGGCGTTCTGGGCACAGCTACAAGACATCCGTACGGGTTCGCTCATGTTGGATGTCGTGCCCCATGCCCAGGGATTTCATCCCTTGTGTGCCTGCTGCCGGTTCAATGCGGATTGCCCCAAGTTCCCGCAGGGCGACTATCAGCCGCAATGGCAACCCGCCTTGACCAGGCTGGAAGCTCTCAAACAAAACCACTTGGCCCTGGATGCCGAAATCAGGGAGATGGAGGCCGCGCTCAAGCTGGCTCACAGCCTCTCCGGCACGCGGGACTGGATCAATGCCGGGCAACACCGCTTCCGTCTTGCAACAACAGCGGGACGGCGCAGTCTGAACAAGGCAGCCCTGTTCAACGAACTGACTGAGATATTCCGGTTTGAAAAGATCGAGGACATCGACGTGGACGCGCTCCTCTTCCGTTGTGAGCGGGAGGGAGCGTCTGCATCGCGTCTGATCATCAATACTATCAGCTGAAAAGGAGGAAATCATGGGCTATCGTTCTGAGGTGGGTCTGGCTCTGACCAAAACGGGCGTGGATGTCCTGAACAAAAAACTGGCTGGCCCGGTATCCGAGGAAACACGCAAGGAAGTGGAAAGCCTGCTGGCCTATGCCGCGTATCATTATACCGACCCTGAAAGCGGCGCTGAAGCCTGGCTTTGGGATTGGATAAAATGGTACCCCGACTATCAGGACATAGCCTTGCTGGGGTCGCTGATGAATGAATTGGAGGATGAAGATTACCGCTTCATTCGCATCGGCGAGGAATACGACGATACCGAGGTTCGTGGCGGCTTCTGGGAGAATCCTTTCGGCCTGGAACTGAACAGAAGTATTGAACTGGGAAAGGCGGGATAAACAGGCCCTTCCCACTGCCTGTTGACCATCCGGCGTACGCTTCGTATCCTTGCTTTCATAAAGGAGATCGCCATGCCGCTGACCTTGGAAGAGATCGTCAAAATTGCCATAGAGAATCAGCACCTCATCCTTGAGCAGGAGCTGAAAAAAGGCGTGCCGCTGAACTACCTTGACGACAAGGGACAATATATCCTGCGTTATCCCAATGGATATATGGAAACAGCCACATTGCCGGAGACCCGGCAAGCGGGATAATTCATGCCCAAACTGCTGTGCATCTGCGGCCCCAACGGCGCGGGCAAAAGCACGTTTTCCCGCGCCATTGCCATGCGGGAAAACGTGTTGGTCATTGACCCGGACAAGCTTGCTGCGGAAGGGCTTTCTCCCATCGCCGCCGGTAAAGCCGCCGCCCGTATGGCCCGCCTGTTTCTTCAGGAGGGCGTTTCATTTGCGCGTGAATCCACGTTGACCTCGCAATTTGATTTTACCCTGATGGAAGAGGCCAAACGACGCGGATATGAAGTGGAGCTTGTTTATATACGCTTGGCATCCGTTGCCCTGGCGCTGGAACGCGTTGCCGCGCGTGTGGCTCGTGGCGGACACAATGTTCCACCGCAGGATGTCGTGCGACGTTTTTCCCGGAGCCTGGAAAATCTGCCGAAGGCTGTGAGCCTGGCCGATAAGGTAACGATTCTGGATAATTCCTCCGGAAATTATACTAAATCCGAATAACTTGCGAACACACCGCGTAAAGAGCCCGGTTCCCTTTGGGGAGCTGGGCTCTTTACATTTGGGAGATCATTATGACCACACTGATTGATGAACTAAGTATTCTCCAGCCTGTGGACCTGGACGCGGGCAAAGTCTTCAGCGGCAAGGCTTCCGGTACACTGGTCAAAGGCTATGCTCAATCTTCGGCCTACACTCCGGCCATTGACCCGGCCTATATCTTCCATGAGGCCAGCCGGGACGTGATCGTCTGGTTTCTCGATCCTCAGGAACCGCTCTATGTTTTCGGACCCACGGGCTGCGGCAAGACCTCTTGCATCAAGCAACTGGCCGCCCGGCTCAACTACCCCGTTTTCGAGATGACAGGCCACGGCAGGCTGGAATTCGCTGACTTGGTGGGCCATCTGACCGTCAAGGACGGCAACATGGCCTTTGAGTATGGTCCGCTGGCCCTTGCCATGCGCTATGGCGGATTGGCGCTCCTCAATGAGATCGACCTGACTTCCCCGGAGGTGGCCGCCGGTCTGAACGGCATTCTGGACGGATCGCCATTGTGTATCGCGGAGAACGGCGGTGAACTGATCACGCCGCATCCGCTGTTCCGTTTCGCGGCCACGGCCAACACCAACGGCGGCGGCGACGAAACCGGTCTGTACCAGGGCGCCCAGCGCCAGAATCTCGCCTTTGCCGACCGTTTTATCCTCTGTGAAGTCGGCTATCCCGACCGTGCGGTGGAAGAAAAACTGCTCCGGCAGCGCTTCCCGGCTCTGCCCAGGACTCTGCGCAAGACAATGGTGGATTACGCCAATGAGGTACGCAAGCTCTTCATGGGCGAGTCTTCCCAGTCCAATCTGAGCAACAGTATTGAAGTCACCTTTTCCACGCGCAGCCTGCTGCGCTGGGGCGATCTGACCGTGCGTTTTCAGCCCCTGGCGAAACAGGGCATCCAGCCCGTGACTTATGCCCTGGACAGGGCCCTGGCCTACAGGGCCTCGCGCGAGAGCCGGGCCATGCTGCACGAACTGGCCCAGCGCATGTTCCCGCAGCATGGGGAGGAAGCACAGCCGGAAGCTGCCGCGTCTGACGAAGGCATGCTTACCGGAGCTGACGGGGTGCGCTTTCTGACCGCGAAACTGGCGGGTCTGCCCGCTGCCGCGACTCCCACCGTTTATCTCCGCAAGACATATCAGACGCCGGAAGGCCCCGCCGGCAAGGACTGGGTGGGGCAGGCACGGCCTGAGGGACTGGTGCTGCAATTCGGGCGCACGGGCGGCAAGGGACAGCAGCGTTTTTACGAAGCCAAGGAATGCCGACAGAATAACCCCATCCATGAACTGGAGCTTCGCGCGGCCAAAAAGCTGCGCGAAGGCTATCACCTCATTCCCGGAAAAAGTTCACTGTAACCGCAAGGAGAAAATCATGACCGCCATTCAATCCGACATCCGTATTCTGGACAACCTGCTGGCCTTGAATCTGGACATCAGCCTGTGGTCGGCCAGAAAGAAAATGACGCCCGAAGATCTGGGCGGCGCTGAACTGCCCCCGGAGGATCTGGCCTCTCTGGGCTCCAAACGTATTGCCGACCCGGAATGCCTGCGTATCTTCGGGGCGCTCAAGGCCCGTGCCTTCAACTATCTGGATCGCCACGGCGTCCGCTTCATGTCCGGCTGGGCCATCCCGGAAGAGAAAGCCGGGGCCATCGTGGAGGAGCTGATACGCATCCGTGATGCATTCCTCAAGGCCAAAGCGGACTTTCTCGCCGACTACGATCAGTCCCTGGAAACCTGGATCGCCAAACACCAGCAGTGGGCGGGCATCATCCGCAATTCCGTGGTGGGTTCGGACTATGTGCGCGCCCGTATGGGTTTCCGCTGGCAGCTGTATAAGGTGGCCCCTCTGCATGCGCATGAAAATCAGACCGCTGTCACGGAAGCTGGCCTGGCCGAGGAAGTGACCGGCCTGGGAGGAACTCTTTTCAGCGAGGTGGCCCGCTCCGCCGATGAAATCTGGCGGAGGGTCTACGAGGGCAAGACCGAAGTGACTCACAAGGCGCTTTCTCCGTTGCGGACCCTGCACGGCAAGCTCACCGGTCTGTCCTTTGTGGAGCCGCATGTGGCTCCTGTGGCGGACATCATCCAGACCGCGCTGAAACGCATTCCGGTCAAAGGGAATATCACGGGCCCGGATCTGCTCATGCTGCAAGGTTTGGTCTGTCTGCTGCGGGACAGCGGCAGTCTGGTGCTGCATGCCCAGAAGCTCATCGAAGGCTATGGTCCGGCCACGGTGCTGGACGCCCTGTTGGCTGGAACCGAATCATTCACCTCTGTCCAGTCCTCGTCCACAGGTCCATCCAGGAGGAAGGACCGGGCGGATGGACAACCGGACGCCTTGGATAACGGCTCGGATGGCGAACCGGATGATCCGGGACTGCCGGATATCCTGCCCGCTGCATCAAGCCCTGAAATCCCCAGTATGGGTTTGTGGTGATTGCCATGAACATACGTCAGAAGGACGTGCTCAACTGCCTGCCGCTGTTGGCCTCAGTGCTGGGCGACCAGTATGGCGTGGAGGTACGCATCGGCGGCAGGGAGGCGTACACCGACGGCAAGGTCATCCATATACCTGCGTTGCCGCTGGATTGCGATGCGGAAACGCTGGCAATGGCACGAGGTTTCGCAGACCATGAGGCGGGTCACATCCGGCATACGGATTTTATTGCCATGAAGGCGGCGAACATGGGTGCTGTCACCTTCAATCTGTTCAACAGCCTTGAGGACTGGCGGGTGGAAAAACGGCTTTCGGCCATCTTTCCGGGGTGTCGGCAAAACCTGAACCGGCTGATACGAAAATTCTTTGTGGAAG
>ERZ857951.1454-NODE-1454-length-24710-cov-2.873494_pt1 | contig 24710 bp, 18 predicted proteins | sample MGYA00519759_ERZ857951 | MGnify/ENA primary metagenome ERZ857951 (study PRJEB31778, sample SAMEA3449377) | human gut metagenome | biome: human gut; feature: human-associated habitat; material: faeces | place: United Kingdom | collected 2010/2012 ...
TATCACCATCAACGGAGGCTACATCTATTCGGAGCAGAGCGAAGAGGTACTGTTTACCGCCAGCCTGCCGGATACGGTTCAGCCGTTTGTCTACCACCTGCTCGAGCGCTTTGAGCAAATTGGCGCTATGCTGGTGGAGCCGGACAACTACTGGGTCATCCGCTGGGGCGATGAGTCGATCGAAGGGGTGGCACAGCGCCGGGATATGTATCTGCGCGAGGGCTGCTGCAAGCCCTATACCCCGCAGACCGGTCCGCACAGCTGGCACAAGGTGGTGCTGATTGTACCACCGCAGCAGATTCCCGAGGTGCGCGCCTACATCGAGCAGGCAAACCCACAAGGGTTTTACCCGGTGCAGAGTGATGCCTTCTACCTGGAGCTGGTGGCAGAAGGTGTGGACAAGGGCAAAGGGATGCGTCTGATTCAGCAGCAGCTGGGTATGAACAAAACGGCAGCCATCGGTGACCGGGAAAACGATTTGGCAATGCTGCGGGCGGCAGATTTTTCTGCAACTCCGTGCAGCGGGGACAGAAATCTGCAAAAAGAGGTTGATTTTATTGTCGATTCGTGCGACAATGGAGCTGTAGCAGATTTTATTGAGCGATTAGAGCAGCGGATGTGAGCGCTGCTGCCAAGATAAAAGTTTGAAGGTAGAGAGAATTTTGTACAAACGGGGAATCCTCTGCTGTACAAAAGCTATAAAAGCAACTGAAAGGAATGATCCCACAACATGAACAGCAACTCCAAAAAAGAGCTGGCAATCACAGCGTGCAAGGTCCGCATGGGCGTCATTGAGGGAACTCACTGCGCGAAATCCGGTCACCCGGGCGGTTCGCTCTCGGTAACGGACATTTTGACCTACCTGTATTTTCAGGAGATGAAAACCGACCCGCAGAATCCTGCTTGGCAGGAACGCGACCGTCTGGTACTTTCCAAAGGACACACCGCACCGGCGCTGTATGCTGTATTGGCGCAGAAGGGCTTTTTCCCTGTTGAGGAGCTCAAAACCCTGCGCAAGATCGGCTCCCGTTTGCAGGGACACCCGGATATGAAAAAAATCCCGGGTGTGGATATGTCCTCCGGCTCGCTGGGACAGGGCATCTCTGCGGCGTGCGGCATGGCAAAGGCTGCCAAGCTGACCTGCGGCGAATGGAGGGTATATACCGTTCTGGGCGACGGCGAGATTCAGGAGGGACAGGTCTGGGAGGCAGCCATGTTTGCAAGCCATTACCAGCTGGACAACCTGTGTGTACTGGTGGACAACAACGGTCTTCAGATTGACGGCAACATCAAGGATGTTATGTCCCCATATCCAATCGACGAAAAATTTAAAGCCTTTGGCTTCCACGTCATCAACATCGACGGCAATGATTTCGATGAGATCAAGCGGGCGTTTGATGAGGCGAGAGCCACGAAGGGAATGCCGACCGCGATTATTGCGCACACCGTAAAGGGAAAAGGTGTCTCCTACATGGAGAACAGCGTCGGCTGGCACGGTAAAGCGCCGAACGACGAGGAATATGCAGTGGCGATGGAGGATCTTAGAAAGGCAGGTGAAGCATTGTGTCAGAAGTAAAGATTGCAACGAGAGAGAGCTACGGCAATGCTTTGGTCGAGCTTGGAGGAGAGCATGAGAATCTGGTTGTCCTGGATGCGGATCTCGCAGCGGCAACCAAGACCGGAATGTTCAAGAAGGCATTCCCGGACCGCCACATTGACTGCGGTATCGCAGAGGCGAATATGACCGGCGTGGCAGCCGGAATGTCCACATGTGGATTTGTACCGTTTGTGAGCACCTTCGCCATGTTTGCGGCAGGACGTTCTTACGAGCAGGTGCGCAATTCCATCGGATATCCGCATCTGAATGTGAAGATCGGTGCGACACATGCCGGAATTTCCGTCGGGGAAGACGGCGCGACCCATCAGTGCAACGAGGATATTGCCCTGATGCGTGCGATCCCGGGAATGGTTGTCATCAACCCGGCGGACGACATCGAGGCGCGCGCGGCAGTGAAGGCTGCCTACGAGTACGTGGGACCGGTGTATCTGCGCTTTGGCAGACTGGCGGTTCCGGTCATCAACGACGGCGCGGATTATAAGTTTGAGATCGGCAAGGGCGTGACGCTCCGTGAGGGAAGCGACTGCTCCATCATTGCAACCGGACTTTGTGTCTCGGAAGCACTGGCAGCAGCGGATACGCTGGCAGAGCAGGGCATTCATGCGGAAGTCATCAACATTCACACTATCAAGCCGCTTGACGAGGAACTTGTGGTAAAGACGGCAAAAAAGACGGGGCGTGTATTCACGGTGGAAGAGCATTCCATCATCGGAGGACTCGGCGCTGCAGTGGCGGAGACGCTCGGTGAAAAATGCCCGACAAAGATTACCAGAATCGGTGTCAACGATGTCTTTGGCGAATCCGGTCCGGCAAAAGAACTTCTTCACAAATACGGACTGGATGCAGAGGGAATCGCAAACCGCATCCTGCGTGAGATGAAGTAGAACGGCGCAGCACAGGAGGAAACTAAGAGATGTTAGAAGAATTAAAAAAACAGGTCTATGAAGCCAACATGGAACTTCCGCGCAGAGGGCTCATCACCTACACCTGGGGCAATGTCAGCGGAATCGACCGCGAGAGCGGCTATTTCGTCATCAAGCCGAGCGGTGTGGATTATGATGCCTTAAGCCCGGACGATATGGTAGTCATGGATCTTGACGGAAATAAGATCGAGGGCAGATATAAGCCGTCCTCCGACACGGCGACCCATATCGAACTCTACAAAAAGTACGAGGAGATCGGTGGTATTGTACATACCCATTCCCCGGAGGCTGTCGCGTGGGCGCAGGCGGGCAGAGACATTCCGCTTTACGGCACAACGCATGCAGACTATTTCTTCGGACCGATTCCGTGCGCCAGAAATCTGACGCCGGAGGAGATCGACGAGGCATATGAGAAGAACACCGGACTTGTGATTATTGAGACCTTTGAGACAAGAGGCATCAAGCCGATGTACACACCGGCGGTTCTCTGTGCGAATCACGGACCGTTTACCTGGGGCAAGGATGCCGCAGAGGCAGTCCACAATGCGGTCGTACTGGAGGAAGTGGCGAAGATGGCACGCAACACTGAGCTTATCAATCCGAAGGTGAAGCCGGCGCCGGATTGTATCAAGGAAAAGCATTTCTACCGCAAGCATGGGGCAAATGCCTACTATGGACAGAATTAGTACGTCGGAAGAAACGGCCTGCCGTTTCGCAATAAATATGCTTAGAAATGAGGATCAGTATGCAAAAACGGAGTTTTGGCAGAACAAAGGAAGGCAGGGAGGTCACGGAGTACACGCTTGTCAATGCGCAGGGAATGACGCTCTCTGTCATTGATCTCGGGGCAACGATCGTATCGATCACAATGAAGGGCTCAGACGGAAACGTATATGACGTTGTGCTGGGATACGATACACCCGTTGATTATCAGAACAATACCTGCTATTTTGGAGCGGTGATCGGGCGCAATGCGAACCGGATCGATCATGCACACATCCATCTGGACGGAAAAGACTATTCGCTGGAAGCGAATGACAATGAGAACAATCTGCACAGCGGATCGCACGGTTTTCACGCAGTGATCTGGGATGTGGTGCAGGAGAGCGCACAGAGTATTACGTTTTCCTATGTAAGCCGCGACGGGGAACAGGATTTCCCGGGCAATATGACGGCGAAGGTTACGTACACGCTGGATGATAACGGGGAGGTTGCGATCGCCTATGAGGCAGTCTGCGACCAGACGACGGTGGCGAACTTTACGAACCATGCCTACTTTAATCTGGACGGACATGATTCCGGCGTGATGGAAGGGCAGAAGCTCGAACTTCACGCATCCTACTATACGCCGGTCATTGATTCCAAGGCGATTCCAACCGGAGAACTCGCAAAAGTAGCCGGGACGCCGTTTGATTTCCGGGAGATGAAGGAGATCGGACGGGACATCGAAGCGGACGATACGCAGCTTCGTTATGCGGGTGGTTATGACCACAATTATGCGCTGGACAAGGCGGACGGTACCATGCAGCTTGCTGCGCGTGCCAGAGGTGCAAAGTCCGGCATCTGCATGGATGTGTATACGGACTGTGTGGGGATCCAGCTCTATACCGGCAACTTTATCACGCCGCAGACCGGCAAGGGCGGCGTGCAGTACGGCAAGCGCCATGCATTCTGTCTGGAGACGCAGTATTTCCCGAATGCGGTGAATGAGAAGAACTTCAAATCACCGGTATTAAAAGCGGGCGATACGTACTGCTCAAAGACAAAGTATTGTTTCGGGCTGGAAAAATAAGAACAACGAATCAGGAATGAGAGAAAGTGGATTTTATCACAGAAAACGGTGGTAAGATCCACTTTTTTCATTCGGAGAAGTCTGACACTTGACAACGGATGCGGTCTGTGTGGATAATTGTAGAAGAGAGCAGGCGTGCCGGTGACAATGGCAGGTGGGCGCAGAGTTTCACAGAAGGGCAGCAGAGCGGCGATGAGAGAAGAACTTCTTAACGAACTGATGGTCATTTCAGAGGAAGAAAAAAAGTACAGAGCGGGACAGGGAATGGTCGAGCGGCAGCTGTATGCGAGAGAGTCGATCGGGGAGATTGACCGGGAACTGCTGTTAAAGCGGGGACGGCTCATCACCGTGCGTCCGCACAGCCGCTTTGTGGATTTTCCGGAGCACCGGCACAACTATGTGGAGATCATGTATGTCGTGCAGGGGAGCATCACGCACATCATCGGGGGGAAGGAGCTGACACTTCACAAGGGGGATGTGCTGATGCTAAACCAGCAGGTGCGTCATGCCATCCGCAGGGCAGAGTATGAGGATATCGGCATCAATTTTATTGCGTTGCCGGAGTTTTTTGCGTTGCCGCTTTCCATGCTGCATGAGAAAAATGTGCTTGCGGAATTTATCGCCGGCGCTTTCGGACAGAAGAATCCGGTGTCGCACTACCTGCTGTTCCGCTTAAAGGAACAGCCGCAGGTGGAAAATCTCATGGAAAATATGATCGAATCCATGCTGCATGAACATTCCGATGAGGATGTCATGAACCAGTATACGATGGGGCTGGTATTTTTATATCTGTTGAATCACCTTGAGAACTTAAGCCACAATTCCTCCATGGATTACCGGGAGACGATCGTGCAGGCGGTGCTCGGATATATCAAAAGCGACTGCAAAAATGCGAATCTGACGAAGATTGCAAAAGATACCCATCAGTCGGTCTCGGTGTTAAGCAAGCTGATACGGCAGAAAACCGGATATACGTTCAAGGAGCTTTTGCAGCAGCGGAGATTTGAGACGGCGGCGCATCTGCTCACGGAGACGGATCTGGCGGTGGAGGAGATCGCGCTCGATGTCGGGTATGAGAATCTGAGCTATTTTTTCCGGCAGTTTAAGAGCCGGTACGGCGTGACGCCGCGTGCGTACCGCATGATGAATTTACGTGATGCCGGGAACCTTGATGAAAAATCATAGAGAATTATAGAGAACATTTGAGAATGGAAAATAAGGACAGTTTTTTAGTCGAATCAGAGCCTAAAAAACGGTCCTTATTTTTGTTATGCTGACAGCAGAAATGAGAAGGAAAGAGAAAGGAGCAGGGGGATGGAGACGACGTATTATCTGGCGGTGGACATCGGAGCGTCGAGCGGACGGCACATGCTGTCCCATCTGGAAGACGGGAAGCTGGTATTGGAAGAGATCTACCGTTTCCCGAACGGAATGACGGAGAAGAACGGGCACAAGGTATGGGATGTCGAGCGGCTGTTTGCGGAGATTTTAAACGGCATGAAGCAGTGTGTCAGACTGGGAAAAATTCCGCACAGCATGGGGATTGACACCTGGGCGGTGGACTATGTACTTTTGGATGGGCAGGGAAGACGTATCGGAGATGCGGTAGCCTACCGCGACGGCAGGACGCAGGGCATGGATGAAAAAGTGTATGCGCACATTACGGAGGAAGAACTCTACCGCAGAACAGGAATCCAAAAACAGATCTTTAACACGATCTATCAGCTGGCGGCGGTAAGGGAGCAGCATCCAAAATGGCTGGAGCAGGCGGACTGTCTGCTGATGATGCCGGATTATTTTCATTTTCTTCTGACCGGGAAAAAGGTGCAGGAGTATACCAATGCGACGACGACCCAGCTGGTCAGCCCGGTGACAAAGGACTGGGATGAGCAGCTGATTCGGCAGCTGGGCTATCCGAGACGGCTGTTTCAGGAGATCCGGATGCCGGGGTATGAACTGGGGAGCCTGCGCGGGGAGATCCGGAAAGAAGTGGGATTTTCCTGCAAGGTGGTTCTGCCGCCCACACACGATACCGCCTCGGCGGTGGCGGCGGTGCCGACGCAGGAGGAAGAGACGCTCTACATCAGCTCCGGCACATGGTCGCTCATGGGAACCGAACGGATGACGGCGGATTGCAGCAGTGCGGCGAGAGCGCACAACATGACAAACGAGGGCGGTTACGACTGCCGGTTCCGCTATCTGAAAAATATCATGGGACTCTGGATGATCCAGTCCGTCCGAAAGGAGAGTGCGCCGGAGCTTGGGTTTGGAGAGATCTGTGCGCGCGCCGAGAAGGAGACGATCGCGTCGCGTATCGACGTCAACGATGCGCGCTTTCTGGCGCCGGAGAACATGACGGAGGAAGTAAGGCGGGCATGCCGGGAAGCGGGGGAGCAGGTTCCGCAGACCATCGGGGAACTGGCGGCGGTCATCTACCACAGTCTTGCGCAGTGCTATGCCGGGACGGTAGAGGAGATCGAGGCGTTGACGGGAAAACAGTACCCAAAGATTCACATTGTGGGCGGCGGCGCGAATGCGCAGTATCTAAACCGGCTTACCGCAGAATACACCCGAAAGACGGTCGAGGCGGGACCGACGGAGGCGACGGCGCTTGGCAACCTTGCCGTGCAGATGATTGCGGCGGGAGAATTTGAAGACCTTAGGGCAGCGAGAGCGTGCATTGCGGATTCATTTGCAATGGAGAAGTTTGAAGGAGAGAAGGGAGAAACGAGATGACAGGTTATGAAGCAGCAAAAGCAAAATATGAGACACTTGGCGTGGACACAGACCGCGCGATCGAGCGGTTGAAAAAGGTTCCAGTATCGCTGCACTGCTGGCAGCTGGACGATGTGATCGGATTTGACAATGACGGCGGACTCACAGGCGGAATCCAGACGACCGGAAACTATCCGGGGCGCGCCAGAACGCCGCAGCAGCTGATGGAGGACATGGAGGAGGCAATGAAGCTGATGCCGGGAACGGCAAAATTAAATATTCATGCGTCCTATGCGATTTTTGAGACGGGAGAATTTGCGGACCGCGACGCCTTAGAGCCGAAGCATTTTGCAAAGTGGGTGGAATTTGCGAAGAAGCACCATATGGGAATTGATTTCAACCCAACGTTTTTCTCACACGAAAAAGTAAAAGACGGACTTACCTTATCAAGCCCCGATGAGGAGACCAGAAAGTTCTGGATCAACCACGGAAAGGCATGCATCCGCATCTCAGAATATTTTGCAAAGGAGACCGGTATACCGTGCGTCATGAATATCTGGACGGGGGATGGATTTAAGGATGTTCCGGCAGACCGTATGGGACCGCGTCTGCGCTGCAAGGATTCGATCGAGCAGATTTTATCCGAACCGTATGACAGAAATCTCGTCAAGCCGTGTGTGGAATCCAAGGTATTCGGTATCGGTGTGGAGTCTTACACCGTGGGTTCGGCAGAATTTACATTGAGCTTCGCCGCACAGCATGAAGGCTGTATGCCGCTCATGGACAACGGACATTATCATCCGACGGAGTATGTTTCGGACAAGATTCCTGCCATGCTCTGTTTTTACCCGGAGTTTGCGCTTCACATTACCAGAGGCGTGCGATGGGATTCGGATCATGTGCTGCTCTTAGATGACGAGACGAAAGAGATGGCAAAAGAGATCGTAAGAAACGATGCGCTTGACCGTGTATACATGGCGTTAGATTACTTTGATGCGAGCATCAACCGTGTCCTGGCGCTTGCAACAGGCTTTCGGAGCTGGCAGAAAGCCCTGTTAACGGCACTGTGCACGCCGAATGAAATGTTAAAGGAGCTGCAAGATACGAATCAGCTGGGAAAACTCATGGTTATGCATGAGGCGGTAAAAATGCTTCCGATCGGCGAGATCTGGGAGGAATACTGCCGCAGGGAAGGCGTGTGCGACGACCTTCATTTCTACGACGAGATCGAGCGTTACGAGCGTGAGGTACTGACCAAAAGAGGATAAGCAGATAGAAGCTGAATCAGAGAGAAGAGAGGAAGAGAATCATGAAATTTTTGGATGCAGAATTTGTACAGGGATTTATCCGCATGGCAAACGACGGATGGGAGCAGGGCTGGCATGAGAGAAACGGCGGAAACTTATCTTACCGCGTGAAACCGGAGGAAGTGGAAGCGGTGCGGGAGAACTTTCAGGAAAAGGAGTGGCAGCCGATCGGCACCACGGTGCCCAATCTGGCAGGAGAGTATTTCCTTGTGACCGGAAGCGGAAAATATTTCCGCAACGTCATCTTAAAGCCGGAAGATTCGATCTGCATGATTGAGCTGGACGAAAAAGGCGAGAACTACCGGATCGTGTGGGGACTGGTGAACGGCGGAAGACCGACCTCGGAACTGCCGAGCCATCTGATGAACCTGGAGGTAAAGAAACTGCAGAATCCGAAGTACCGCGTGGTCTATCACGCACATACCACCAATATCATTGCGCTGACGTTCGTGCTTCCACTGGAGGATCGCGTATTCACGAGAGAACTCTGGGAGATGGCAACGGAATGTCCGGTGGTATTCCCGGCAGGTGTCGGCGTGGTGCCGTGGATGGTTCCGGGCGGCAGGGAGATCGCGGTTGCAACCAGCGAGCTGATGAAAAAATATGATCTTGCGATCTGGGCGCATCACGGCATGTTCGCCGCAGGAGAGGACTTTGACGTAACGTTCGGTCTGATGCATACCGCAGAAAAATCCGCGGAGATTCTGGTGAAGACGCTCTCCATGCGTCCGGATAAGCTCCAGACGATACAGCCGGACGACTTCAGACATCTGGCAGAGGATTTTCATGTGACCCTGCCGGAAGAATTCCTGTATGAAAAATAAAAGAGAAGCCTGCCTGCAGGCATAAGAAAACCCCCGGGCGCAATGGAAAGGTACGAAACCTTGGATTGTCAACCGGGGGCCTTCTTATGAAATTCTTTTGTCTGATTCATAGAACCTTTCTCTAGGCAGTGGCATCGAACGAATGAACATCATCCTCCTCTGTCACCGTCATTGCCTGATGCAGCAGTGTGGCGAACGAAGAAGAAGGCTGCTGTTTGGAACGTTGCTGCTTTCTGCTCTCTGGTGCAAGCCGGTCGATCCGGTTTACGGGGTGAACGGGTAACACGAAAACACTATCATAGTAGATTGCGACAATCATCCTCCTTGACAAATAAATCACAACTGATAGGGGTTAATGAGTTCCTTCTCTACTATATATATCGGCTGACATCAGAAATAATTAAGAGAAAATAGAGGGAATATTATTTGGAAGAAGCGTGCACCTGTGTTAAAATATTGCTGTGAACAGGGGGCACGTTTTTTATGTCATTACAGTTTGTGTTCGGCAATTCCGGAAGCGGAAAGTCCGATTATTTATATCAGTCGATATTGGAGGAAGCGGAAAGGGAACCGGAGAAGAAATTCCTTTTGCTTGTCCCGGAACAGTTTACGATGCAGACGCAGCGGGAACTCGTGTGCCGCCAGCCCAACCATGCCATCATGAACGTGGATGTGCTCAGTTTTGTGCGCCTGGCGTACCGTGTGTTCGATGACCTCGGAATGCAGGATCTGGTCATTTTAGAGGAGACGGGCAAGAATCTGGTGCTGCGCAAGGTGGCGGAGCTTAAGAAAAAAGAACTCTCGGTGCTTGGCGGCAATCTCAACAAAATGGGATACATCGGTGAGATCAAGTCCCTGATCTCGGAGATGGCGCAGTACAATATCACGCCGGAGGATCTTGGTGCTTTTCTCGGCGGGCAGGATGTCGGGGATACCCTGCGCTGTAAGATGCAGGATATTCTTACGATGTATGAGGGATTCCGGGAGTATATTGACGGGAAATACATCACGGCGGAGGAGATTCTGACACTCTTGTGTGAGGTGGCGGAGGAATCAGAGCTCATCAGGGACAGTGTGATTGTCTTTGACGAGTTTACGGGATTCACCCCGATCCAGAACCGGCTGCTTCGGGTGATGCTGCCGCTTGCCGACCGCGTCATCGTGTCGCTCTCCATGGATATCCGGGAGGATTTTTACCACAGCAGAGGTGTGCACGAGCTTTTTTCCATGAGCAAGGAGACCGTGCAGACACTGCTTAAGATTGCGGCGGATGCGGGATGCGAGGTACTCTCTCCGGTGATTATGGAGCCGGGAGGGCACAGGCGCTATGAAAATGCACCGGAGCTGTTTTTCATGGAACAGAATCTGTTCCGTCCGATGTACCGGAAGTGGCGGAAGCCGGTTAATGACATCAGCATCACCAGCTTAAAGGATCCGCGCCAGGAGCTTTCTTTTGTAGCAAGGGAGATTGTGCGTCTGGTACGGACAAAGGGCTACCGTTACCGGGATTTTGCGGTGGTGACCGGAGACGTGCCACAGTATGCCAACTACGTTCCGGAGACGTTTGCACAGTACGGGATCCCGTTTTTTATCGACCAGACGAGAAACATTCTGTTTCACCCGTTCATCGAGTTTATCCGCGCGGCGCTTGAGGTCGTGGAGTTTGATTTCTCCTACCAGAGTGTGTTCCGCTTCCTTCGGAGCGGACTGGCGGGACGGCTTCTGACGGAGAATAAGACGGAGCAGACGGCAGACGAGGACGGCGCCAAAGCCAAAGCCGGAGCCGGGGTGAATGATGAGGACGGCGCTGGAGCCGGAGTGGTAGACGAGGACGGTGTTGAAGTCAAAGCAGGATCGGATGAGGACGGCGCCAAAGCCTGGGCGGATGCAGAGGATGTGATTGACCGCCTTGAGAATTATGTGCTTGCAAAGGGAATCCGCGGCAGAAAGCGCTGGAGCGAGAAATGGACGTCTGTGACGAAGCGGGATGCCTGCCATCCGGAGGCGGCGCAGGAGGAGATGGCTCTTTTGAACCGGGTGCGGGAGCGGATCGTTCTGGCATTTGAGCCGCTGTGTGGACTTTTTTCCGGGAAAAAACACACGGTTGCGGAGCAGACCTATGGACTGTATGAGTTTATCTCGGCGCTGGATATTGAAGCGCAGCTTAAGGAGAAGCAGTTCCTCTTAGAACAGGCGGAGGAGACGGAGTACAACGGCGTGCGCAGGAACCAGACCAGAGCGCAGGAGTACGGGCAGATTTATAAGATCGTGATGGATCTTTTTGACAAGGTTACATCATTGCTCGGGGAGGAGCAGATGTCGATCCGGGAGTACGGAGATATTCTGGACGCAGGATTTTCTGCGGCAAAGGTCGGTATGATTCCGCCGGGAAATGACCGCGTGACGGTCGGAGACATTGAACGCACCAGATTAAATCATATCCGGATTCTGTTCTTTGTGGGAGTCAATGACGGTATCGTGCCGAAAGCCGGCAGCACCGGAAGCATCATCTCACAGTTCGAGCGCGAGAAGATGGCGGAGCATCATCTGATGTTAGCGCCGGGGGCGCGGGAAAAAGTCTTTATCCAGAAGTTTTATCTTTATCTGAACTTAACCAAGCCGTCGGACGGATTGTATGTCACCTACTCAAGGGTCAGCCCGGAGGGAAAGGCGCTGCGCCGGTCTTATCTGATCGGAACGCTCTGCAATATGTTCCCGGAACTAAAGATCCGTGAGCCGGAGGAGGAGACGGAGGCGTCCGCGATTTTAACGCCGGAGAGCGGGATCGATTATCTGCTGGAGGGACTCTGGACAGAACAAAAGTCACATACCTGGGAGGCGCTTGCAAAGTGGTATCTCTCGGATGAGACTTATCATGCGAAGGCGCTGCGCCTGCTTGCGGCATCTTTTTACCGTTACAGCGGAGAGCCGATCGGAAAAGAGGTTGCGCGCGCCTTATACGGCACGGAACTGGAGAACAGTGTCACAAGGCTGGAGCAGTTTGCGGAGTGTGCGTTTGCGCATTACATGACCTACGGACTGGGACTGTCGCAGCGGGAACTGCAGGAGTTTGCCGGCGTGGATATGGGAAATATCTATCATGACGCGCTGTGGCATTTTGCGGAGCGCATCCGCAGGTCTTCGTATACCTGGTACGATCTGCCCGAACAGACGCGTGAGGCGTGGATTGAGGAGAGCATGAATGACGCGATTGCGGGCTGTGCGAATGTGGGCGCATTCGACGAGGCGAAGAACCGCTATCTGCTGTCGCGCATGAAAGACACGATCCGGCGCACGGTGTGGGCGCTCACGATCCAGGTGCAGAAGGGGCGTTTTACGCCGAGTGATTTTGAGGTATCGTTTTCGCAGGCCGATCATCTGGAGGCAATCCGCTTTCAGCTGACAGAGGAGGAAAAGATGCGTCTGCGGGGCAGGATTGACCGTGTGGATACCTGTGAGACGGACGATAAGGTGTATGTAAAGATCATTGATTACAAATCGGGCAACACCACATTTTCCCTGCTGAATCTGTATCACGGGCTGCAGCTGCAGCTGGTGGTTTATATGAATGCGGCGCTCGAACTGGAGGCAAAAAAGCATCCGGGAAAACGGGCGGTGCCTGCGGGAATGTTTTACTATCACATTGAGGATCCCATGGTCGACGGCAGCGGTACGGAGTCGGAGGAGGAGATCCGGCAGGCCGTGCTGGAGGAATTAAAGCCGAACGGGCTGGTCAATGACGATCCCGAGATATACGGAGCGATGGACACAGAACTTTCCGGAAGCTCCGCAGTCATTCCTGTGGCGCTTAAAGCGGACGGTTCCTTAAAAGCAACGTCCAAGACGGCGAGTACGGAAGAATTTGAGACAATGTCGGACTACGTGAAGGAGACCGTGACGAAGGCGGGCAGAAGAATCCTAGGCGGAGATGTGGCGGCGGCACCGTATGAACTCGACGGGAGAAGCGGCTGCGACTATTGTCCGTATCACATGGTGTGCGGATTTGACGCGCGGATACCGGGCTTTTCTTACCGGAAGTTAGAAAAGCCAGACGGTGCCGAGGCGATTCTTGCGAAAATGAGAGAGACGCGAAGCGAGGAGAAGAGACAGTAGATGGGTGTTTCATGGACCAGAGAACAACAACAGGTAATCGATTTAAGAAAGCGCAACATTCTGGTATCGGCAGCTGCCGGTTCGGGTAAGACGGCGGTTTTAGTCGAGCGCATTATCAAGATGATCACGGAGGGAGAACATCCGGTGGACATCGACCGGCTTTTGGTGGTGACGTTTACGAATGCGGCTGCGGCGGAAATGCGGGAGCGCATCGGGGCGGCGATCGAGAAAGCGCTGGAGGAGCATCCGGATTCGGAGCATCTGCAACGCCAGCTGACGTTAATCCACAATGCGCAGATCACGACTATCGACAGTTTTTGTCTGTATGTGATCCGCAATCATTTCCACGAGATTGACCTGGAGCCGGATTTTCGGATCGGGGACGAGGGAGAGTTAAAGCTGTTAAAAGAGGACGTGCTGCGCGGCGTGCTGGAGAGCAATTACGAACAGATGACACCGGAGTTTGCGGCATTTGCAAAAGGGTATGTGTCGGGGAAGAGCGATGCGAAGGGGGCGGAGATGATCCTCTCGCTCTACGAGTTCTCCATGAGCTATCCGTGGCCGATGGAGTGGCTTACTTCCGGCATCCGTGGCTATGAGATCCCGGATGTGCAGGAGATGGCAGAAGCGCCATGGATGCAGCCGCTCGTGCTGCATCTGCGGTCGGTGCTGGCGGATCTGGTAAAAAAGCTTCGCATCGCGCATGTGCTTACGCGGGAGGAAGACGGACCGGATATCTATGAGAAGGTGATCTCGTCGGATCTCGCAAAGTTCGAGGGACTGGCGGCGTGTGAAAATTTTCTGGAGCTGTACGAAAAGCTTACCGCCGTCACTTATGACAGACTGCCGTCGAGCCGCGGCTTTTCGGGAGATGCAGGGAAGCTTTCGCGTGTGAAGGAACTCCGCGACCAGGTGAAGGATACGGTAAAAAAGATCAACAAGCAGTATTTCTTTGCATCGCCGGAAGTCATGTGCGGGCAGGTGCGCCGGGCAGAGCCGATGGCGAAGGAACTGGTGCGTCTTGCCATCGCATTCTCCGAGGCGTTTGCAGCGGAAAAGCGCCGCAAGAATCTGGTGGATTTTCACGATCTGGAGCATTTCGCACTGGAGATTCTCGTGGATGCAAAGACAAAGCAGGCGCGCGCTGCGGCGGAGGAGTTCCGCGACATGTACGAGGAGATCATGATCGACGAGTATCAGGACAGCAATCATGTGCAGGAGACGCTTCTTAGGGCGATCTCGAGAGAGGAGCGCGGAGCGTACAACCTGTTCATGGTGGGGGACGTCAAGCAGAGTATTTACCGCTTCCGTCTGGCGAGACCGGAGCTTTTTATGGAAAAATACGATACCTACACGCTGGAGGAAAGCAGTACGCAGCGCATCGATCTGCACAGGAATTTCCGGAGCCGGTCAGAGGTGCTTGATCTGACAAACGATGTGTGTTACCGGATCATGGCGCGCGATCTCGGCAATGTGGCATACGATGAGGATGCGGCGCTCTACGCGGGCGCAGATTATTGTGCGCCGGATGAGGCAGGGATGTTTGCACCGGAGATTCTTGTGGCGGACAGTGCCGAAGAACTCTTAGAGGGCAGCGGGTACGAAGACCGGAAGCTGTATGAGGCGAAGCTTGTGGCAGAGCGCATCCGGAAGCTGATGACAGAGCAGAAGGTGACGGACAAGGCGACGGGGGAACTGCGCACCGTGCGTTACAGCGATATTGTGATTCTGCTCCGCAGCCTAAGCGGGTATGCCGATTCGTTTGCCGCCGTGTTGAACGAGGCGGGAATACCGGCGCATACGGTGTCAGCAACCGGCTATTTCTCGGCGGTGGAGGTGCAGACGGTGCTTGCGATGCTTCGGATTCTTGACAATCCGAGACAGGATATTCCGCTTACGGCAGTGCTTAAGTCTCCGATCGCCGGGCTTACGGACGAGGAGCTGGGACGGCTTAGGGCGCACGACCGCAGCGTGCCTTTCTGTGAGTGTGTGCTCGCACGCTGCAGGGAACTTGCGCAGAGTGAAGAACCTTTGGCGGAAGGTTATGAGAAAAAACTGTGGGAGTTCTGGAAGCTGTATGAGAGGCTGCGGGCGCTTGTGCCGGACACTCCGATTCACGAGCTGATCGAGATCGTGTTGAAGGAAAGCGGCTACGGAAATTATGCGGCGGCGATGCCGGCAGGAGCCAGACGCAGGGCGAATCTGCGCATGCTGGTGGAGAAGGCGATCGCCTATGAGAATACGAGCTACAAGGGATTGTTTCATTTTGTGCGTTACATCGATGAACTCCAGAAATACGATGTCGATTTTGGTGAGGCGGACATGGTCGGGGAGAATGAGGACGTCGTGCGCATTATGAGTATCCACAAGAGTAAGGGACTGGAATTCCCGGTGGTCTTTGTGTGCGGTCTGGGAAGAAATTTTAACAAGCAGGATACCAGAAGCCGCATGGTGCTGCACCCGGAACTGGGAATCGGAATTGACTGGATCGACGGCGAGCGCAGGATCAAGACGCCGACCATATTAAAACGCGCCATCGCAAAGCAGATCGAACTGGAGAATCTGGGTGAAGAGCTCCGTGTGCTCTATGTGGCGCTCACCCGTGCAAAGGAGAAGCTGATCTTAACGGGGTGCAGAAAGGATGCAGAAAATGATCTGGCGGCATTAAGGGAAGAGGCACAGGAGGAACTGTTTACGGAAACGGTGCATGTCCCGCTTCCTTATCTGCTCAGGGAGAGCGCAGCCGGCTATTTCGACTGGCTGCTTCCGGCAGTGTTCTCCTATCACGGACGCTATCAGGTGCGCGTTGTGCCGGCGGAGGAATTGCTTGATGAAGAGTGCCAGCGCGAGGAGGTGGAGACGGAGAATCTGGAACAGTGTCTGTCACGCATTGCAGCGGCGGATGCGGCAGACGTGGCGGAATTTGACGGGAAGTTTTCATTCACCTATCCGTACGAGCGCGATCTGGAGCGCAAAAACAAATATTCCGTGTCGGAATTAAAGCATCGGGCGATGCGGGAAAAGCTTCTGGAGGAGGAGACGGATGTTGTCCCGGCGTTTTTAGAGACGGAGGGAAAATCCTATGTTCCGCCGTTTGTCCAAAAAAAAATGGAGCAGGAAGAAACCGGCGGACAGAACCAGGGTGCACTGCGCGGAACTGCGGTTCACAGGGTGATGGAGTGCTACCAGTTTTCGGCGGCGGCAGGAGTCACGGAACAGATTGAGGCGATGCTTGCCGGAGGACAGATCACGGAGGAGATGAAGCGCCTGGTAAAACCGGCTCTCATCGAGACGTTTCTCACATCGGCGGCGGGAGAGCGGATGAAGCGCGCGGAGACTGCCGGAACGCTGTACCGGGAGAAACCGTTTGTGATGGGATTTACGGGCGAGGAGCTCGCGGCATTCGGATTCGGAGACGGAGAGAAATGTGCGGATGACAAAGAGCTGACGCTGATCCAGGGAATCATCGATGTGTTCTGGATTGAGGAGGACGGCATTGTGGTGCTTGATTATAAGACGGACCGGGTAAAAACCGAAAAGGAACTGGCGGATCGGTATGCTTCACAGTTAAAGCTCTACGGCGAGGCGCTGGAGCGGATCTATAACCACGGGAGCGAGAGGACGCTTCGCGTGAAGGAGCGGCTTCTCTACTCGTTCCGGCTGGGCGCAGTGATACCGGTGTAACGTAAATGGAACATAAGAAACGATAGATTTCAGAGATAAGAACATCAGAAAGGAAGAAAAAGAGATGGGACAGATCATACTGGCATCCGCCTCACCGCGGAGAAAGGAATTGTTAGAGCAGATCGGGATTTCGTTTGAAATCTGCCCGGCCAAAGGTGAGGAGCGGATCACGAAGAGCGTACCGCACGAAGTCGTGGAGGAACTGGCATCGCAGAAGGCCATCGAGGTGGCATCCATGGTAAGAACCTACGAGGAGACGCATCAGGAACTGGTGACACCCTCGGATCTTATGGTGATCGGCGCCGATACGATTGTCTCCTGCGGGGGACAGATCTTAGGGAAGCCCAAAGACGAGCATGATGCCTGCCGTATGCTTAAGCTTCTCTCCGGTGGAACACACCAGGTATACACCGGAGTGTCGATTGTGCTTTTGGATGCGTCCGGAAAGGCTGGTCAGGTGACGTTTCATGAGAAAACCGATGTCACGATGCGCGCGATGAGCGAGGAGGAGATCCGGCGCTATGTCGCCACCGGCGAGCCGATGGACAAGGCGGGCGCATACGGAATTCAGGGGAAATGTGCGATTTTTGTTGACAAAATCGATGGCGACTATAATAATGTTGTAGGGCTTCCGGTAGCAGCCATTTACCGGGAATTAAAGAAGCTTGGAATTGATATCTATTTATGGTAAAATAAAATGTTGGCGGAGGAAAAGATATGTACGATGAAATGTGCCTGGATACATTTTTGGCGCAGCAGGAGAAGCTGTTTCGGGAACCTGTGGCAGAAAGCAGGGAAGAGGCGGAGGAATTTCTTTCGGACTGTTTCGCAACGGTCTGTGAGAATCTGAAGGAAGTGCGGGCGTACTTTAAGGAAGAGGGTGCGGATATCGCCGGAATGAGCAGCGAGGATCTGGCGGAGCAGGCAGAAGTGTTCGCACTGCCGGACGGAAGATACCTGATCGTGGAAGCTTAAGCCGTCTGCTTTGGAGAACGTAGGAAGATACATAACAGAATGGTAGAATATATAGAAAGAACGAGGGAATGTAATGAAGAATTATGATGTGATCATTATAGGAGCCGGTCCTTCCGGAATTTTTTGTGCGTATGAGCTGATTCATGCGAAAAAGGATCTGAAAGTATTAATGATTGAAAAAGGAAGACGGATTGAGAACCGTGAATGTCCGAAGCGTAAGACCAAGGTGTGTGTGGGATGCAAGCCGTGTTCCATCACGACCGGATTCGCCGGTGCGGGAGCTTTTTCCGATGGCAAACTGTCCTTATCGCCGGATGTCGGCGGCAACCTGCCGGAGATTTTAGGCTACGATAAGACCGTGGAGCTGTTAAAGGAATCGGATGATATTTATCTGAAATTCGGTGCGGATTCCAAGGTGTACGGTGTGGATAAAGAGAAGGAAATCCGCGAGATCCGTAGAAAAGCGATCATGGCGAACCTAAAGCTGATCGAATGCCCGATCCGTCATCTCGGCACGGAGGAAGGCTACAAGATCTATTCCAGACTGCAGGAGCACCTGTTAGAGGAAGGGGTCGAGATGGAGTTTGGCACCATGGTCAAGGACATCATCATCGAGGACAACCAGGTCAAGGGTGTCATCACCGACAAGGATGAGACATACACGGCGACAGAGGTCATCTCCGCTGTGGGACGTGAGGGCGCAGACTGGTTCTCTCATATCTGCAATCAGCATGATATTGAGACGAAGGTCGGCACCGTGGACATCGGTGTGCGCGTCGAGGTGCGCGATGAGGTGATGGAGTTCTTGAATGAGAACCTCTACGAGGCGAAGTTAGTGTACCATACGCCGACGTTCGATGATAAGGTGCGTACCTTCTGTACCAACCCGTCCGGCGAGGTTGCAACCGAATACTACGACAACGGACTGGCGGTAGTCAACGGCCACGCCTACAAGTCCAAGGATTTAAAGACCAACAATACCAACTTTGCCATTCTGGTATCGAAGAACTTCACAAAGCCTTTTAAGACGCCGATCGAATACGGCAAGCAGATCGCACAGCTCTCCAATATGCTCTGTGACGGCAGGATTCTGGTGCAGACATTCGGAGACTTTAAGCGTGGCAGAAGAACGACGGAGGAGCGCCTGTGCCGTAACAACCTCATCCCGACCTTAAAGGATGCGGTACCAGGAGATCTCTCCTTAGTATTCCCGCACCGGATCATGGTGGATATCGAGGAGATGCTGATGGCTCTCGACAAGGTAACGCCGGGTATTGCAAGTGATGAGACACTGCTCTACGGTGTGGAGGTCAAGTTCTACTCCAATAAGGTAGTGGTAAACTCTGACTTCGAGACGAGTGTCAAGGGACTCCGTGCGATCGGAGACGGCGCGTCCGTGACGAGAGGACTGCAGCAGGCATCCGCGAACGGAATTTCTGTGGCGAGAAGTATCTTGAAAAATATCATGTAGATGTTGAGATAAAGGGTGTTTCACGATGAGAAAAAGATGGGCGATGGGAATGACAGCGTGCGTATGCGCGCTGTCAATGGCTCTTACGGGATGCCAGATTGGCAATAAAGATATTGTGGTCTCGGGAACGCTAAGCAGCAGGCAGGTGTTTACACTGGACAAGTCTGCATGCAGCTTAAAGGAGGCAAAGGTATATCTGGCAAATTATCAGAATATCTATGGAACAGCATATACGATTGACCTCTGGCAGCATGACTTTGGAGACGCATCCCTGCTTGACTATGTGAAGGACATCACGCTGGAGGAACTCACCCGTGTATACACGATGGATCTGCTGGCACAGTCGCAGGAAGTGACGCTCTCGGAGGATGAGACTGCGAAGGTGGCGGAAGCGGCAAAGGAATATTATGCATCCCTCTCGGAGGATGAGACCGCCTATATGGACGTCGCCGAAGCGGATATTGCGGAGTATTATACGCACTATGCGCTGGCGCAGAAGCTGTATCATTCGCTGACGAACGGTGTCAACGAGGAGGTCAGCGACGATGAGGCGCGCGTGATGGAAATCATGCAGATTTATGTCACGGACGAAGACCGGGCGCACGAGGTGGAGCAGAAGCTGGCGCAGGGGGATGATTTTGCCTCCGTCGCCAACAATTATAACGAATTGTCGGCGATTCAGGTGACGGTATCGAGGGATGATCTGCCCGACGAGGTGGAGGAGGTGGCATTTCAGCTGGACGACAATGCCGTCTCCGGAATGATCGCTGCCGGAAATGGATACTATTTTATCAAGTGCCTGAATAAATATAATGAAGAGCTGACGGAAGCGAATAAGTCCAACATTGTGGAAAAACGCGAAAAAGAAGCATTTGACGATGTCTACAATGAATTTGTCGCATCGTTATCCTCGAGGCTGAACACGGATCTGTGGGATGGAATTGAGCTTACCACGGATGGCAGTATTCAGACGAACAGCTTTTTTGCGGTATTTGAGAAGTATTGCGGTGAGATCTGAGATACAGTATGAAATGAGGTAGATTCTATGACGAAAGATATGACAAGTGGTTCACCGATGAAACTCATTTTAGGATTTTCGGTGCCTCTGTTGTTTGGATTTTTGTTTCAGCAGTTTTATAATCTGGTGGATACCCTGATTGTTGGAAGATTTCTGGGCGTGGATGCACTTGCGGCAGTGGGATCGACCGGTTCGCTGAACTTTCTGATTATTGGATTCTGCATGGGAGTGTGCAATGGTTTTGCAATTCCTCTGGCGCACCGGTTTGGAGCCGGTGATTATAAGGCAATGCGTGCGTTTATGATGAATGCAGTCTATCTGGCGGTGATCTTTTCTGCGGTCATGACGGTGTTTACGGTGGCATTCTGCCGGCCAATCTTACAGCTGATGCAGACGCCGGAGAATATTATTGACGATGCCTACACCTACATTGTTATTATTTTTGCGGGGATTCCGGCAACCTATCTGTACAATCTGGTGTCCGGCGTGATAAGGTCGATGGGTGACAGCAAGACGCCTTTAATTTTCCTGGCGCTGGCTGCATTTGTGAATATCGGACTGGATCTGCTTTTAATCATTGTATTTCCGATGGGAGTTGCCGGAGCAGCGCTTGCAACTGTGATCTCGCAGGCATTTTCCGGTATCGCGTGCGTCATCTACAGCAAGAGAAAGTTTGAGATCCTGCACACCGATGAGGAAGAGCGGAAAGTGAATAAGGGCTACATGAAAACCCTCTGCGGCATGGGTGTGCCGATGGGATTACAGTATTCGATCACCGCGATCGGCAGCGTGATCCTACAGAGCGCAGTCAACACGCTCGGATCGAATGCCGTGGCATCCATGACGGCGGGAAGCAAGATCGGTATGTTCTTCTGCTGCCCGTATGATGCGCTCGGTTCTACAATGGCAACCTACGGCGGACAGAACGTGGGAGCGAAGAAGTTAGACCGCTTGAGCGGCGGATTAAAAGCGGCGGGAATTCTGGGAATCGGATATTCGATTCTGGCGTTTGTGGTGCTGTGGCTTTGCGGCAATCAGCTTGCCATGTTTTTCGTGGAGAGTGCACAGGCGGAGGTCATTGCAAATGTAAGGCTGTTTCTGGTATGCAACAGTGCCTTCTACATTCCGTTGGCTTTCGTGAATATTGTACGCTTTTTGATTCAGGGTATGGGATACAGCAAGTTTGCAATTCTGGCAGGCGTCTTTGAGATGGCGGCGCGTACCCTGGTCGGATTTGTGTTTGTTCCGATGTTCGGCTATCCGGCAGCGTGCTTTGCAAGCCCGGTTGCATGGATTTTTGCTGACTGTTTCCTGTTCCCGGCATATTTCCATGTGTTGAAGAAGACGAAGAAAATGTTGAGCGAGCCTGTCCGCACGAGCGTGGCATAGCAAGCAGGCATGGTACCGGCTGAGCGTGGCATAGCAAGCAGGCATGGTACCGGCTGAGCGTGGCATGGCATCGGCTGATGCATAGCAGTTATGAGAAGAATGGAGTATTTATGACAGAGATTTTAAAGGCAATTATATTTGGTATTGTAGAAGGAATTACGGAGTGGCTGCCGATCAGCAGCACCGGACATATGATCCTCTTAAACGAGTTTCTGACACTGGATGTAAGCGCACAGTTCTGGGATATGTTTCTGGTAGTGATCCAGCTGGGAGCCATTTTGGCGGTCGTGGTGCTGTTCTGGAATCTGATCTGGCCGTTTGCGCGCAGTTCCTCGGAAGCGGTCGTTGCTGCGGGTCAGAATGAGAAGAGCGGTTCTCTTGCAAAGAGAGAATACTGGGTGTTAGGTCCTGTCACGGTGCGCATGCCGGTCATTATCAATTGGTGCAAGATCGTGGTGTCCTGCCTGCCGGCAATCGTATTTGTTGTGCTGGGGCTGGATGAGACCTGCGACAGATTGTTTTACAATCCGGTGTGTGTGGCGGTGGCACTGATTGTGTTCGGTGTTGCCTTTATTCTGGTGGAGAATCACAATGCAGCAAAGCAGGCGCGTGTGGAGCAGATGCGGGACATTACGTTTCAGATGGCGATTCTGATCGGTTTGTTCCAGCTGCTCGCGGCTGCGTTTCCGGGAACATCGCGCTCCGGTGCAACGATTATCGGTGCGCTCTTAATCGGTGTGTCAAGGAAGGCTGCGAGTGAGTTTACGTTCATTCTGGCGATTCCGGTGATGCTCGGGGCAAGCCTGCTAAAGCTGATGGATTTCGGACTTCATCTGACCGGGACGGAGTGGGCAGTTCTGCTTTCCGGCATGGTCAGCGCGTTTCTGGTGTCGGTTGTCATCATCAAGTTCCTGCTCGGATATATCAGAAAGCATGACTTTAAAGTGTTTGGCTGGTACCGCATTGGGCTCGGCGTGGTGGTGCTTTTGTACTTTTTTCTGCTGAAATAGAGGTGACGGATGAGTATTTTAAATGTAGAACACTTGACGCATGGATTCGGTGACCGTGCGATTCTGGACGATGTGTCCTTCCGCCTGTTAAAGGGGGAGCATATCGGTCTTGTCGGAGCGAACGGCGAGGGAAAGTCGACGTTTCTAAATATCGTTACGGGAAAGCTGATGCCGGACGAGGGAAAAGTGGAGTGGGCGAAAAATGTGCGGGTCGGTTACCTCGACCAGCACTCGACACTCACCGCGGGAATGACGATTGAGAGTGTCTTAAAGTCGGCATTTTCGTGGCTGTTTGCGTTGGAAGAGAAGATGAATCAGATCTGTGACGCGCTCGGCGAGGCGGACGAGTCGCAGATGGACGCCATGATGGAAGAACTCGGCGTGATCCAGGACACCCTGACGATGCATGATTTTTACACGATCGATGCAAAGGTGGAGGAGGTTGCCAGAGCGCTCGGGCTCTTAGAACTCGGGCTGCACCATGATGTGACCGATCTAAGCGGCGGGCAGCGCATGAAGGTGCTGCTGGCAAAGCTTCTTCTGGAGAAGCCGGACATTCTTCTGCTGGACGAGCCGACGAGCAACGTGGACAGCATCAACGAGGGCGTGATCCTGCGAGCGCTTTTGAAGCACAAGCAGGGCAGGACCATCATTCTGGTATCCCACCGCGCATCCACCATGGCGGTGGCGGACCGGGTATATAAAATGGAAAACGGACAAATGGAGGAGCAAGCAATATGAATCGCAAATACTTGCAGAAATTTCAGATCAAGGACGTGGTATTCCTCGCCATCATGTCGGCGGTGGCGCTGGCCACCTGCGCGGTGATGCCGCTGGTGATCAGCCTGCAGCCGCTGATCTTCGGCATTTCCCAGCTGGTCACGGCGCTTCAGATCGGCGTGTTCTTCGCCATCGGCCTATATAAGGTGCGAAAGCCCGGTTCACTGCTGATCATGGCGCTGATGATGGGGCTGATTCAGCTGATGATGTCGCCGCCCATGTTCCTCTCCAGCGTTTTGAACGGCGTTTTGATCGAGCTTATCGTGCTGCTGCTGTTCAGGGGATATGAAAAGGATGGCGCCGTATTTTGCGCCGCCATGCTGCATACGCCCCTGTCACTGCCCTTCAACTATCTCTATAACCGGCTCATAAAGGGCGCGGACAGCCCGCTTGCGGCAGTGGCGGACAGAGCGCCGCTTGCCGCCGTGGGGATGACGCTGGCCGTCATCGCCGTGTCCGCGCTTGGGGCGCTGATCGGTATCAAGATCGCAAGGGAACTGAAAAAATCGGGAGTGCTGAAGAAATGAGCGAAAAACTGTATGTGAAGCATCCCCTTTTCCCCATGGCGGGCATTGCCGTGTCCGTGTTCACCTTTGCCTTTGGCCTTGCCATTGCGAAAAGCCCCGGCGTGTTTTTCTTCCTCGGAGGGATATGGCTGCTGCTGGCGCTGTTCGGGTATCTCCGTCCCTGCCTTGCGGTGCTGCCCGCCGCGGCGCTTCTGTGCGGCATTTTCTGCGCCCTGACCTACGCCATCTCCCGGGACGTTTCCCAAACCTCTGCCGCCGCCGCACGAATGCTGGCGCTGTGCGTCGCGGCCATACCGGGTCTGGGACTTGCGCCCGTCTGCCTTGTGCGGGGCTTTTCCTGTATGCGCCTGCCCCGTGTGCTGACGCTTGCCATGCTCATCACCTTCACTTTTTTTCCGCTGCTGCGGGCGGAGGTGCGCTTTTTGCCCTTTGCAGCCAAAACACCGGCATCCAGGGCGTCACAATAGAAGTAATCTCTCCACTGGTCGGCCAGGACGCCGCCTAAGGCGCCTGCGCCTGCTTTCAATAAACCCATGTGATGTTCTCCTTACATTAAAATTTTCC
>ERZ857951.1486-NODE-1486-length-24292-cov-3.784132_pt1 | contig 24292 bp, 22 predicted proteins | sample MGYA00519759_ERZ857951 | MGnify/ENA primary metagenome ERZ857951 (study PRJEB31778, sample SAMEA3449377) | human gut metagenome | biome: human gut; feature: human-associated habitat; material: faeces | place: United Kingdom | collected 2010/2012 ...
TATGGTATCCGCGTTTTCCGTAATGAATTTGCCGCCTCTTTCGGGGAAAGTTTCCGCTTGTCAGTCTTTCCACGTATTGGCCGGCATCGTGAACCCGATCTTGTCGAAAGGAATGGCCTTGAAGCCCGGGATCTGTTTGAAGACTTCGGCATCGGGTTTCAGGTTCCAGTTTTCGTTCGCCTCATCTACGAATCCGGGAGCCGGGTAACCGTGTCCGCTCCAGGTAATCCAGCTGTTGGTCATGTTGTAATAGGCGCGTTCGTAGGGACGTTCCCCTGCACGGACCAGCGTGGTGACGTTGTAGAAGAGGTTGCGCGTGAAATTGTTCCGAACGGGGTTGTGGTAGTCGTTGTTGATGTAATCGAGGATGAACGGATATTTCGTGGAGTAGGGAGGTTGCGAGGCATTGACCTCTGCGAAGCGGCTCTTGAACGTGTTGTTCGTATCGTCGTTGTCGCCCCAGTGCGTCATCCGGTCGTCGATATAGAGTCCGTAAGGACAGTCGATGAAGATATTGTTTTCATAGTAGTGGTCAGAACCGCCTCCCACCAACACGGGATGCAGTCCCGCCTTGTAGAGGATGTTGCCGATTACGGTCATGTTGCAGGCGCCGTCGTCGTGGTAGAACCCGGCTACACGGTGTTTGGCGCTCAGGTGGTGTACATAATTGTACATGAGTTTGTTGCCCAGTTCTGTTTTGTCCCGTCCGTTGTAGATTGCGCCGAGGTCGTCGATTTCGCTGCAGACGTTGTGTATGTTGCAGTATTCGATCAGGTGGTCGTTGCCGTTAAACTGGATGGCCGTCGAAGGTGCATCGAAAATCTCGCAGTTGCTGATACGGTTGCCTACGCCGCAGATGTAGATAGCCGGGCGCGATGATTTTTCAATGCGGTTGTAATGGGATATGCTGCAATTCTGAACGTAATTTCCGCCCGGTTCGAGCGTAAGCCGGTTGCCGCCGCCCATGTTGATGCCGCCGCCGCCCACGTTGTAGATGACGCAGTCTACCACGCCGTTGTTGTGTCCCGCCTGCCGGTCGAGCGACGGATGCTGCCACATCACCAGCGGCATCGATCCCAGCATGCCGGATACCTGCGGCCACTCTTTGCCTACCTGCTGTCCGTAATAGTCAAAGGGTGCATTCCCTTTGCCGACGAGAACGGCCTGTGTACCGATATTGCGGAAACGGCAGCCGCGCACGACGGTTCGTTCGGTGCGTTCCATATAGATGCCCGCTCCGCGCGTGCATTCGAACGAGATTCCCCGCACCTCTACGTTTTCGACCCCTTCGATGGAAAGCATCGGTTCCGCCAGCAACGATACCTTTATTGACTCGGGAATTTTATCCAGGTAGACCCAGACCGTTTGGTTCGGGACATCGAGGTAGTATTCTCCCGGCGTGTCGAGCTCTTCGAGCATGTTCATCACGAACCAGCGGTTGTAGTCTTCGCCCGAAATCAGGCCGTACATGCCCGCTTCTGCAAAGGTAAACGTCTTGGCTACGGTGTCCATTTTAGCCACCTTCAGCATATCGTCGGCATAGCCCCATGCGAAGTAGCCGGAGAGCCATTCGGGTTTGCTTTTCCACGTTGAAGGCCGGTTGCCGCAGTATTCGAACGTGCCGCCTTTGTTCGCAAAATCGCCGTAGCGTGGAATCGATCCCTTGTCGATTACTTTACCCATCAGCTCCATCGTATCGTTCGGCCAGCGGCAGATGCGGCGGGGCTCGTTGTCGATGAATACTTCCGTCCATGCCGGCAGCGAGGGGCGCCCGGCACCGACGTTGCGCAGGTCGCCGATCTGTTTTACGCCTGCTTTGCGCAGGTCGATCTTGTAGATTTTGTCGCGTATTTCGTCCCGGACCCGGATTTCCGAAGCGGGTGCCTTTTCCAGCAGGGTCAGGGGAACATCCATACCGCCGAGGAAAGTTACCGATGCTCCGTCCATCGGCCGCACGACCAACTGGTTTCCCTGAGCGCCCAATTGGGCAGCGGTCATCTCCAACGTTTTCGTGAGCCGGTAGGTGCCTTCGCCGATCAGCAGCGTGACCTGGTCACCTTTCTGGCGGTATTTTCCGGCCAGATCGATTCCCTTTTGCAGTGTGGAGGCGAGAACGGCCCCTTGCGGAGCTCCGCCCTTGGGCGGATTGACGCAGACGACCCGTTCGGCCGCCTCGATATGTCCGCACAGGATGAGTGCGGTGAACAGGACGCAGATGCGTTTCATAGCAGTGTGTAGTTTTGAATGAACGAATGCCGGGAAACCTCGTGGCGGCCCGGAGTGCGAAGATAGCAATTTCCGTCGGTTTGTTTTCCCGGTTCATGAAAAAACGACCGGAACGACGATACGGAGCCAGGATACGGGTATGAAAAAAGCGACTATGATCAAATCATAATCGCTTGATTCAAAGAGCTGTTGACGAGGATTGAACTCGTGACCTCTTCCTTACCAAGGAAGTGCTCTACCACTGAGCTACAACAGTAACGTTGTTGATATATAGCTGTTTACACATTCGAAAGAGAGGACTTGAAACGTGGTGTCCAACATTGTGTCCAACAATTGCTACCCGTAATAGCTTGCAGGTTAATAATTAAGTAGTTTATTGATAGGTGATTGTATCGGATAGAAAAAACAAGGACAAACATTTTCAAAGGGTCTAATATATACCCCTTTTCCAATGTCTGTCCTTTTCAAAATCGCCGCAAAATTTTCCCCACGGCAGGGTCTGTTTTAAAAAAATAGGTGGTTGCTTTGATTAATCATCAAATAATTTTCCCTGCATTTTCTCCGCCTCTTTACTTTGTCTATATTTTCTGCCTTCAGGCGTTTCTACAGGCTGGGTATTTTTGAAATATTCATCAACTCGCAGAATATCATATTCTGTAATTTTTTCGTCACCATTACTGTCAATGCTCTTATTAACTCGTAGTAAACATTTTATTGAAGACCCATTTGTAAATTCAATAGAACCTGTCTGTACCAACGTTTTGAATTCATTAGATTTCATATTAAATGACAAACTTTCACCATTGTAAATACCTCGCCATTTATATGTTCCTTTTTTTAATACAGGAGAAATAATTTCGATTATAGCTCCTTCGATGATTTCAGGTGTTAAATCGTTAGATGTAATAATATAACTTTGAAAGTTTTGTTTTGGAACAAACGCCTCTGGAATAATTGTCTTATGGTTGTTATTTTGTACAGTTATAGAGATTTGGGAAATATTTTTTCCTTGGTTTAGTTCATTATAAAAATTTGAACGTTTTTTTTCTATCTTATTTTGAATATTTTGTCGTTTGAGTAATGCTATTCGTTTTAATTCAATATCTAATTTCAAATTTTCCTTTTGAAGTTCCATGAATTCTTTGTCTTCAAATAATTCTTGAATTACATTTTGAATTATTGCGTCAAGAGTGGAGGTTATTGGGGTTACAAGAATTCCTGTTGCTAATGCAGTAATGATTGCTATCGTTATTAGCGCTTTCTTATTTTCTGTTTTAGAAACAATTTTAAACCAACGACGTACACCTCCGTTGGCTAAAGGCATTGTTTCAATACTAATATTAATAGCTAAATTATGAGCAATTTCGCTTAATATATCCAGTAGCTCTTTCTCACATTTATTTTGGACGTAAGCATTAATTTGGTGAGAATTATCATCTACCCAATAATGTAATTCCAACGTATTTGCTCCCAGGATTGATAAATTATCGTTCATATTGCATTTTTTATAAAAGTAAGAAAATTTCTATGAATTTCAAAATTAGATAATTAGTTACTTTTATATGCAATTTACTATATAAACTGCTCTAAATAATGTTCGGCCAATCCAGCTAATGGAAACCTCATACTTTTCGGCTCTCCATCCTTTGAAGTGTACTTAAATAATATCGCGTCACTCTGTAAACATAGCTTCATCAGATTAACCGTCTCACCCGTATTAGAGAATGTGAGGTGATTATTGAACGTTACTCCTATTTCTTCTTCTGCCAACGTCCCTAATTTTTCTGTGCCTATCGTTTTGATGGGTCAATTCTTCTTGTAAAAGGTCATTAGCGTCCCTTTGCTCTCATCGGTATCATAGGGAAAGAAAAACGTAAAGTCATTGGGCTGAATCTCATCGTTTGTTTTCGTCACGGCCATCACCATTCCATAATCTCGTTTATAGGCTACGATCTTGACGATGAACTGTATCTTATCATCGCCTCCTTTGCGTCATGTAATTTTAGGTTGTTTCATAATTATATGTTTTAATTGGTTTATTCGTTTGATTACTATGTAAATATAGTGAAAAATAGCGAGTAAATCAAGTGTAAGATTATGATAAAGGGTGGCATATTTTGTTGAAGGATAATTGATGTCGAAATCCTTTTGACAAATATGCCACCCGACTAATTAAGAAAAGGGTATATATACTATTGGATAAACGTTACTTCATCTACGATTAAATCTTGATTACCAAATGTGTAAAATCCAAATCCGCTATATGAGAGAGGCATGTAGCGAATATTCAAAATGGTAGCGCCATCAATTTTGAAGGAAAGCGTTTGGCCATCATTAACCAAAGTCCAAAGCATATCGGTTTTTCTTTTTCCCTTCCATTGGATGCCTTGCATGATGTCTCCAACCACTTCATTGTTCTCATAACGTATGAATTTTACAAATTCATCATTGAAAGAGAAGCAATAAAAATTACCTCCATCTTTGTAATTAAAAACCAATCCTGCAAGTCTGTCATCTGCAAGTTGCTTGATGTTAACTTTGGCTTGTATCTCAAATGGTTTCATGACATCGATGGGTGCGTAACAATGTGTTTCAAAAAAAGTGTTTTGACCTACTCGTGTGGCGACTCCTGAAGTTGCAGTCACCAATGCAGATAAACCTTTTTTTTCTCCTTTAGAACTGACGGTCATAACCCCTTTGTCAATAATTGCAGTACCAACACCATTTTTGTAAGCACACTCTGTCCATTCCAGCGAGTTTGAATCAAAGGTTTCTTTGTAAGATTGGGCATTCACCGAAAAAGTGACAACAAACATAGTTGCCATTAATAAAATTTTTCTCATTGCATGAAAGATTAATAGTTAATAAAAAATTATAAATTGTGCATTTTCCCCAAGCGGGTTTGCAACTCTTGTAACATGGGCTCAAGTTCTTTTACAATGCGATCTACATTAGTAAATTCACCATGACGGGCAGCCATAGCACCTGCAACTTCAGAGGAAACTTTGATTTGAAATGCGACTTTATCAGGAGTGGATATATCACGTACTGTAACACGTGTGCGGACCTGTTTGTCGGATAACTGAAATGTTTTATAATGCCATGGAGTCTGAAGATAACCTCCGTGAATATCTGTTGTGGCGATTTCTTCAAAATAATTCAACAGAATTTGATGCAATAATTTCCACGCTTCGGAATTATCCACTTTCCCTTCATTGGAAATTTTATAAAGTTCAGAGGACAGATCGACTGTCAAAAATTTATTTACTAATCCTGAAGCTGCTGTAGTACGATAAAAGCCGTCTTCTTGCAATGAAAAAGACAAAGCATTTCGGATATCTGAACCATAGAATTTAGATTCTACAGGCTTATACCCTTCACATTCAATCCGAATAGCCGCAATCTCATTTTTTTTAGGACGGATAAATTCTGCAAATCCATAATTGATAAACTGGTTATTAATTGTAATAGCGGCTTCTTTAGGCAAGGCCGTTATTTTAATGATTTTACTCTTTTTGGCTGCTTGTATTTGCATTCCACAGAGCAAAATCATTAAGATCAAAAGACATTGTTTTTTCATAGTTTAGTTTAATTAGTGTGTTGACAATGATTGTTGGTCAGATGAGTATTTCTTGTATTCCTCTAAATAGATGTTGATTTCTTTCCCAATACTTTTTGTGTAGAATCGACGGCTGGTATAAATAATTCCTTCTTCCCCACAAGACACGGTAATGTATTTCTGTTTGCGGGGAATATGATAGTGTACTATTCCTTGCCCTACCAATTGATCGTCCACATAAATATTGGCTTGCTGAGGCTCGCAATAGATAATCACTTGCTTAGGTGCACAAGATGTAAAGGCACATAGCGCACAAAGAAGAGAAAGATTGAAAATGTGCTTTCTCATAGTAAGATTCATTAAAGTTAAATCTTACTATCCGCACCTCGATAGTGGATTGTTAAAAAAGAAAGCGTGGTGCTGAAAGCTTATTTTAGAATAGCTGGTCGTAGGAAACCATTATAGATAAAATAAGCAACAGCCCCACGCCATAACAGATATGACGCAAGGATTAGTCCGCTTATTCTCTCTATAAATTCGAATTTCCTACGTTCGCTATTCGAGAATAAACTTACACTTTCCGTGTAATGCAATATGTCCTGCAAATGTAGGAACAAATTTGGAAAGTGCAACAAACCAATCCTTTTTGGGACTGTTGCTTTAACAAATTTGGGCGTAAAGTTTCAGAAAATCAACGTTGAAACCCAATAAAGTTGTAAGTAGGTTGGGAAATTCTGCATTTTTGAGAATAAAACCAGCGTTTTTGATGTAATAGAGGCTTTGATCCTATCCCTAATCCCGATTCTCTAAAAGCAGTCGGTTTCAAATCAATAATCGGGACATTGCAGATAAGAAATATTGTGTAATTCTTTCATTATCAAACAATATCCCGATTATTATATAAAAGAAGTTGCAATTATGTATGGCAAATGGATTGTATAGCGCTGTCAAGATAGATGGCTTGTCCGCTTGTCAACCGTCCCCACCAATGGCAATCGTAGGCTTCAAGGATGACTTCTCCCTGTCCTTTAAGTTTTCTTGCCAAATAAGGTGTCACCAACCACCATTCCAACACTTCTTCATCCACGAAAGGATAGATGTATTCTTCAGGCAATAGACCCGCCTTTAGCATACCGTCTATCAGCATCTCCTGTTCCCATAAAACGTGGTTGTGAACTAACTTTTTTGCTTGTTCAAATTGTTCTCCCATAGCTATCGAGTTTTTAATTAGCTAAGGGGAGGGGGATTTTGGTGGGAGTGGGTGAATGTATGGAAGATTATCTATGAATAGCTCCAGAAGTATGAGGTGTCAAGGATTACTAACTATGTAAAGCGTATAAATTTGAATTTATCTTCCACAGGCTCCAATTCTAATTCTTGTCTTAAACTTTGTCGTAATTCAATAAGGAGAGGTATTAAATCTCCTGAACGAGTAGTTGCTACGTCTTCGGCGAATTGTTGTGCTAATTGAATTTGTTTGGGAGTTCCCAAAAGTTGAATATTTGCGATAGCAGTTTCAATGTCTGAATGAAAATGATCTATTTGAGCTTTATTTGTATTCCGATTTGCCGTGTGCTCTAATTTTTGCCAAGCTGTTATCAAATATTGAATTTTCATTTCTTTTTTCTTGTTTGATAGATCGCGACGTTTAGACAAATTATGCAATATAAACCATCCTATAATGTTGACAATTATAGTTAACCATACAAAAAACATATTATCCATAGTGAAAATTTTTATTGCAATAATACGAATTATCGTTTAATAAGTCTATCCCTTATGATCGTCACACAGGCTGTCGTTTTTCCATTTACTTTAGGTGAGGTTTCTTTGATCTCGTATCAGTTTGCCAAATCCGAGGCTTTAGCCGTACGAGAAATTCCCAGCGTGTCGTAAATTCGTTGCAACTTTTCCTTTGCTATGCTTTTGGGTGTGGCCGTCTGTTTGGCGAAGGCGTCGTTTACCATCTTCACAATTTTGTATTCGTTCGTGATCGGCAACTCCTTCACCAATTCACGCCTGATGTTGCCGACGTGGTATTTCAACGCCTGCACTTTGGCCATTCCCAATTGTTCGTAGGCCCGTTTAACCAGCGGATGCCTGCTTTCGATCATCGCACACAGTTCCGTATGGTTGTCCCAGGAGAAAAACGGCTGTGTCGTTTTCAGTCGGTGGTACTCGTCGAACAGTTCTTTGAAGGTAAGGCGTGCATTGCTCTTGTTCTCGATCTTTTCGATAATCTCACTAAACGAATGTCGCATGATAGCATAACCGTTTCGCTGTAACTCGCCAGTCAGGTTTATATAGGTTCTGTAAATATGGCGGCATATCTTGAAGTTCACGATGTCCATGTTCGCTAAATTTCGATCCACGATCAGGCGGCTATCCTCTATGCGTACATACTGCTCATTGATATATTTGATTTTCGACAGCGTTTTTTCCCGTACCGTATCGCTCAATTTGTTTATCTCGTCAGCATATTCCACGGCCTCCTGCAAGGTTTTCTTCGTGGCTGCCACGAATTCATCCAATGTTACCTCTCTGCTGTACTTGGTCGTGGAAAAGACATGGACGATCTCTCCCTTGTATTTGGAATCTCTCAACCGACCGCAAATCTGTGTAAATAGTGTTGAAATATCCAATAGGGTCTGTGCCTTGCTGCCATCGCTGACGATGAACGTCACGCCGTTTTCATCATAAAGGTCACACCCTTCAAAACAGGTCGAAGTGTAAAAGTTGATTTTCTTGACAGGGGCCGAGGGCTGGCCTATGGAATACTCCTTTCCCAATTTTCGTCGATTGTTTTCACGATTCTCCCCACTCATCGAACAAACCACCTTAACCTGTTCGGGAGAGAGTTTTGCCAAGCCGATCACTTTGGCAATGAACTCCACGCTGTTTACGAAAATATGCAGATTGTGTGGCAAGCCTTTATCCAACACCTTACGACACTCTTTAACGATGTATGGAGCAGGTTTGGAGGTCTGACGGGAACGTATCTTGACCTCTTGCAAGTGGGGTCAGTCGATTTCACAGATGGGAAGATGTTTTAATTCCTCTAATATATATTCCCGTTCGATGGGGGTGGCCGTCATATAAGTCACCCTTAGAAATCTGGATGCCTCTGCCAGCAGGTTTTTAACGGCCGTATGTCGAAACGAATAGGAGTTGAACAGTACGTGTCACTCGTCCACCAACAGGAACATATCTCGATAGGGATTAAGCCCCGCCGTTTCCAGTGCACGAATCGTGCGGGGCAGGGAATCGTAGGTAACTGCAATCTTTACTGGAGAATGGTTCTGTGCATAGTCGATAATGTCCTGTTCGGTTATACCCTCATAAACACCCAGCACGGAAATACTGTCTTTACGATAAATGGTCTTGTTCTTGACCAATGCCACGTAAGGCATGGCGATAATGGTTGGAATAGAGTTGCGTATGGCTAACTCGGTAGCGCCGCATCCCGTTTGCTTCTTGTTAAATAAACAGTTGGCAGGAATCTCGGTCAGAAAATCTGACAAGTAAGTTGCCCCAGCTGGAGCGTTGATAACTCAATTTTGATTTGTAATGTTATTTGTATTCATACTTGTAAATGTTTAATTACTAAATAGTATCTCTTTAATTGGAATCTTCTATTTTACTATCTTCCATATTTTTTGATTCTGAAACTATACTTATTAAGAGAATATTCATTTCGCACTCAAAAAATATGGAAAACAAATAAGGCATTAAGCCTAATACTCATTATACCACCAAACAGGTTATTGTATTCGAATGATTGAATCTTTCAATGGGAAACTTTTATTCTTCATTTACGGTTTCAACAAGCTTCCACCAAAGTAGGGGATTCTTTTTATCTGAATCGTCTTCAACTAACTGCCATATAACGCCAGAATTAACATTGATTAAAAAAGTATATTTAATGGATATTCCTGACGTATATAATTGATAATTTATTTTATCAGGAAAAATGGGGTTATTAAAAGCAACATCTTTAATCATTTTCTCCCAAGTAATACCACCATCTTTTTTTTTGACAAGAAGATATACTTGCCCCAGAAATTTATCTACCTTAAATGAATTTCTTAACGCAACATCCGACATTATAATTTCATAACGTCCTCCAACAAGAGAAGTAGCTTGAGATTTATATTCTATATTTTGAGCTATGGCTGAGGCGGCAAAGGTCAGCAATCCAATTAAAAGGAGTGGGATTTTTTTCATGCTTTTTTAAAATCTAAGGTGTTTATACAAATTTAGAAAATTCACTTCCTTCTAGACTCAAAAAAATCAGTTTTTAAATCTGGATTTTTACTTTCCATATTTTTTAATCCTGAAACTATACTTATTAAAGAGAATATTCATTTCGCACTCAAAAAATATGGAAAAATAGATTGTCAATGATCGTAATTAGATAATGCAGATATTGATTTTGAGGTTTCCATATTTTTTAATCCTGAAATAGTCTTATTAAAGAGAATATCTATTTCGTACTCAAAAAATGTGGAAAAACGGATGTAAAAATAAGAGTAGGAATAACCTGCCCTTATTCGTTTACGATATGGAAGTAGAATGAATGATCGCCTTTAAAAGACACTATAAAGATACGAAAAATTGGGGAGATGGTCAAGTTTCTTGAATACGATTTTTTAATGAATTCATTGTTTTGTGCATTTGAAAATCAGTCGATTGAAAAATTTTGATTGATGGAGGTTTAATTGAATTCTTTTTGTGGAAGGCATCAAACGGTCGTATTCAGGTCTGAAAACGTAGTGAAATAGCGGAATTTTGTACTAAAACGTACTGAAAAGATGGGATATGGCTTTTTATTCGACTTTTAGGATGAAGTGAAAAAGAGGACAGACTTTGAAAAAGGGTCTAAAAGATTAACCCTTTTACAAAGTTTGTCCTTGTTTGGATCATAGTAGGTTCTTCATTGCCTCGTCTATCTGTGAGTTCTCAAAAGAATCCAAGTAGATTTGTGTAGTAGATAGATCAGAGTGTCCCAAAGATTCAGAAATGATAGCGATATTCACCCCTGAGCGTTTAAGCACGGTCGCGTAGGTATGCCTTGCCACGTAGGTGGTTAATTTTGTCGTCAGCCCTAACCGTTTGCTCCATTCTTTTAATTCTCTGTTTATATGGATTAATACCTTATGCACTCGGTTGTGGATTTGCTGTTCTGTGCGATGTGCGTGACGGTCAAGAATAGGGAAAATGTAATCATCTTGTATGGTTTCTGCACAAATATATTTGGCAATGATTTTCTTTGCTTGGGGATGTAATCGACAAGTCATTGCTTTACCTGTTTTGTGACGATGGTAGAAAATTCTGTTTTCTTCCATGTCGGCATAACGTAGGGTAGCGATGTCCTTAAAATTGATACCTGCCGAAAAGTAAGAGAATAGAAAAATGTCCCGTGCAAATTCGGTGTATGGAGATCGTGTTGCAGGTAGTTCTGCCTGTATCAATCGTTGTATATCTTCTTTCTGGATGGCTCGTTTGCGTGTTTGTGTCCAATGTTTCCCCACCTTGTAGACAATAAAAGGATTTTCCTTGCAAAGAAAAATCTTATCAGTTATGGCTTTGTTATAAACGGCTTTTAGAACGCTGAATTTCGTTGCAATCGAATTGGGCAGGTTGCCTTCTCCATGTAGGAATGTTTCAAAATCATCCAGCAGTTTGGGTGTAATATCTTCAAACCGCAATTTGGCGGGATGGAATTTACTAAGCGAGGTGCGGGTTGCTGTGTATTTGATGGCGGTGTTGATTTTTCCAGCCCGTTTCATGGCTGCAATCTGCTGTTCGAAATAGCTATCTACAAGTTGTGGAGTGCATTTTACTGTTTGATTGAATAGGTTATCGAAATTAACCTCCATATCCAACGCTTCCAGACGCTGTATTTTCTTTCGATAACCTGCTAGCGCGGAATCTATCTGGCTTTGTAGCGTGGCACGTTCAGGACAATTGGGTCTCAGCATTTCGGTGTCTTTGTCCCAATGGCAAGGAGTTACCGATAGGCCGAGAGCCACAAGTTTCGTATTGCGTTCGTGGGTAAATCGAAGCATTAACGGGGATTGTCCGTTTTTGTAGATTCTGCCAGTTCGTAAAACAACTTTGATTTTCATTTACTTGCGTGTTGCGCAAGCAATTAAGAGTAGCTAATTTGGTGTCCAACAAAGTGTCCAACATTTCTTTCCCAAACTCCCTTTTTAGCCTGTTTTGACCCGTATGGGTATGAAAAAAGCGACTATGATCAAATCATAATCGCTTGATTCAAAGAGCTGTTGACGAGGATTGAACTCGTGACCTCTTCCTTACCAAGGAAGTGCTCTACCACTGAGCTACAACAGCAATGTTGCATTATCTGCGCGAACCTACCGCGCGGTTGGAGCGGAAGACGAGATTCGAACCCGCGACCATTAGCTTGGAAGGCTAATGCTCTACCAACTGAGCTACTTCCGCAAAAATTGAGTGTGGGCGGAGATGGATTCGAACCACCGAAGTCGAAGACAGCAGATTTACAGTCTGCCCCATTTGGCCACTCTGGTATCCGCCCGTACGGCGGCGCATCGCTGCGCCGGGTGTTGCGCCTCTTTCCTGTTTCGGTCCCCTCTGAAAGTCCTGAAACTCCGGTTTTCAGGGAGATACCCGTCAGTTTGCAGGGTTTTGAGGACGACAAAATTACGCATTATTTGCAAATACGCAAACATTACCTGCCAAAATCAGCCGTTTCGGGAGAAAATTACCCTCTTCCACCAGCTGAAAAGGTCTGCAAAAGGGCGAAATCGGCCTCAAAGGTACAATCTATTTTTTGAATAAGGAAATTTTTTGCGACAAAAACTTAGCGAGAGGATAAATTCCTAACAATTTATCCACAATCACGAAGTGCTGTTCTTTTCAACATCCTGTTACAATACAGTTCCGGCAAAGGCGTGATCAAAGGGCGGTTTACAGCGTCTCTTGAACCGGCGTGGCCTTTTTCGTATCGAAATCGTATGTGGCGGTCAGCGCGAAATCGAGCTGTTTGCGTGCCAGGTCGGCCCGCATGACGCGAATGCGGACGCCGTCGCCGAGGGTGAAAATACGTCCCGTACGTTCGCCCCGGAGACAGTAGTTCTCTTCGTCGAAAGTGTAGTAGTCGTCCGTCAGGTCGCGCAGCGACACCATCCCTTCGATCTTCGTGTCGTCCAGTTCGATGTAGATTCCCCACTCCGTGACGCCCGAGATGTGCCCGTCGAACTCCTGGTCGAGCTTGTCGAGCATGAACTCTACCATTTTGTACTTGATCGACGCGCGCTCGGCATCGGCGGCGCGGATCTCCATTGCCGACGAGTGTTCGCACAATCCTTCGTAGTATTCCTTGTCTTCGGATTTACCCCCGGCCAGGTAGTGCGCCAGCAGGCGGTGCACCATCATGTCCGGGTACCGGCGGATCGGCGAGGTGAAGTGCGTGTAGTAATCGAAGGCCAGCCCGTAGTGTCCGATATTCGTAGTCGTATAAGTCGCTTTGGCCATCGTCCGGATCGCAAGTGTCGAAATGAGGTTCTCCTCCTGTTTGCCGTGAACGTTCGTCATCAGCTTGTTGATGTCCTTGGCGAGCGCTTTGCCGACGGCATCGCTTTTCATCTGGTAGCCGAAGCGCATGACGAAACTGCGTAGTTGGGCGAGCTTGTCGGAATTGGGTTTGTCGTGCACGCGGTAGACGAACGTGCGTTCGCTGTTCTGCACCCCTTGGCGTTTACGTCCCACGAACTCGGCTACTTTGCGGTTGGCCAGCAGCATAAACTCTTCGATCAGCTGGTTGGCTTCCTTCATCTCCTTGAAATAGACGCGCAGCGGCTTGCCGTTTTCGTCGAGGTCGAATTTCGCCTCTTCGCGTTCGAAGCTGATTGAGCCGTTACGGAAACGCGCGGCGCGCAGCTTGCGGGCCAGCGCATTGAGCGCCGTAATCTCGTCGGAAAGGTCGCCCTGGCCGGATTCGATTACCTGCTGCGCTTCGTCGTAGGTGAACCGGCGATCGGAAAGGATCACCGTACGGCCGAACCATTCGTTCTGTACCTCGGCCTCTTCGTTGAGTTCGAATACGGCTGAAAAGCAGAATTTCTCTTCGTTGGGCCGCAGTGAACACAGCCCGTTCGAGAGGCGCTCGGGGAGCATCGGGATCGTCCGGTCCACCAGATATACCGATGTGGCGCGGTTTTCGGCCTCGGCATCGATGATGTCGCCCGGATGGACGTAATAGGTTACATCGGCGATGTGCACGCCCACTTCTATATTGCCGTTGGGCAGACGGCGCATCGAAAGCGCATCGTCGAAATCCTTGGCGTCGGCGGGATCGATCGTGAGGGTCGTAATGCCGCGGAAATCCCGCCGGGCGGCGATTTCGTCTGCGGACAGCTCGGCCGGGATTTTGTCGGCTTCCTGCTCCACCTCTTTGGGATAGGTATAAGGAAGGTCGTATTCGGCCAGGATCGCATGCATTTCGGTGTTGTTGTCACCCGGAGTACCCAGTACGTCGACAATCTCACCCGCGGGATTTTTCATCGTGTCGGGCCATTCGGTGACCCGTACCAGCACTTTTTGACCGTCTTTTGCTCCCTTCAGGTCGCGCAGCGGAATGAATACGTCGGTAGGGAACTTGCGGCTGTCCACTTTCACGAATGCGAAACTGTCCGACAGTTCCAGTACGCCCACGTATTTTTTGTCCGAATGTTCGAGTATCTCGATTACCTCTCCTTCGGGGTTCATCTCTTTTTTTGCCTTGCGGGTGATCGCTACCTTTACGCGGTCGCCGTGCAGCACATGGCCGGCGTGCCGCGAGTTTACATAGATATCTTTGTCCAAGCCTTCGACTTTGACATAGAAAGCCCCGGAAGAGGTCATATCTACGATCCCTTCGAAAGTCTCGCGTTTTGCGTTGCTGAGGCGGTATTTGCCTTCCGCGACCAGTTCGATCGTCCTTTCATCGAGCAGGGACCGGACGACGCTGCGCACTTCGTCTTTTTCATCGCGTGTCATTGCGCCGGTGGCGGTGATCAGGTTCTTAACGGAATAGCGCTTGTCCGGCAGGGTGCGGAACAACTCTGAAATCAAAGATGCGATGCTGCCCGATGTTTTTGTTTTCACCTTCCCTTTTGAAGGTTTTTTCTTGTTTTTCGTCATTCTCTTTCTATATAATCGGTACAAAGGTAGGGAAATAACCCGAGATAATACGGACGGAGCGGTTAAAATATTGTTACGCCGGCGAGTGGCGGATTAGAAAGGATAGCCCACACCGAAACTGAGCGCCGTGTGTTTTAAGCTGAAATTGCGGATGACCCAGCGTTCTCCGGGATTGACGTTCGGATCGTGCAGTTGAATACCCCAGTCGAGGCGGAAAATAAAGAAATTGAAGTCGAGCCGGGCGCCGATTCCGGTGTTCAGTCCGACGCGTTTGTAGAAATTGCGGAGTTGAAACTGGTTTTCCGGGGTGGTACCTTGTCCGGCGAACCAGATATTGCCCACGTCGCAGAAAACAGCGCCGTGCAGGAAACCCCATACTGGGAAACGGGCTTCCAGGTTCATCTCCAGACGCATGTTGCCCAGTTGGCTCGGGTAATCGGAGGCGATGCGTCCGTCGATGCCGGGCCCGAGCGTCCGGGCCGCCCATCCGCGCATGCTGTTGCTGCCGCCGCAATAGAAAAGCCGTTCGAACGGCAGTGCGGCAGAGTTGCCGTACGCATAGCCGAAGCCTCCGAAGAAACGGTAGACCAACGCGCTTTTCTGTCCGAGCCAAAAGTTTTTGACAAAACTCAGGTCGGTACGGAAATATTGGGCGTAGCGAATACCCAGCAGGGTATAGTATTCGTCTTTTTCCTTGTTGGGGAAACCAATTCTGTACAGCGCGTTGAGCAGGTTGCCGTTCGTCTCGAAGTTGAAGCGCAACGCGATGGAGCCCCGGTTGGCGTTTTTCTGCTGATTCGTATAAAGGTAGGAACCCGAAAGCCCGGCGATCAGCTGCGACGTGTAACTGTTCTGCAGGTAGGGGTTGACTAGGTTTTTTAGGAACGAATCCTGTACGTAGCGCATGTTAACCAACGTGAGGTCGACCGGCCGCAGCGCAAAAGTACTCCGCCCCTTGCCCCACGAATATCCCCAAACGGCACTGGCCAGGTCGCGGTGGTAGTACGGCCGTTTCTGCGTGTTGTACGACAGGTCGATCCGGGTACGCGGGTTCAGCGCGTGGTTGTAGCGGTTGACGCGGAAGGGGGTGAGCAGACGCGGAAACGAGAACGACGTGCTGACGCCGAATTCGTAGGCGTCGCTTTTGTACTTGCTGCCTGCGTACATGAATTCGTATCCGCCCCGGACATTGACCTCGAACAGTTCGACACCCCGCAGCAGGTTGCGGTTCTGGTAACCTACCTTGGCCATCACGCCGAAGTAGTCGGCCGATGTGGTGCCTTCGAGGTTCACCGAGTAACTTTGCCGCAGTGCCGGGGTACAAAGCACCTCGCAGGACAGGTAATGCTCGGCGGTGTAGTCGGCTTCGTCGGAGCCGGTAGAGTCCGTCCCGACGAATGAGATGAAATTATCCTTTTGCGTGCTGTCGGCCACTTCGGTGAAGAGAATGCTGGCACTTTTGTAGTAGCCCAGCCGCATGATGTTGTCGTACGTGCGCTTGACATCCTGAGCACTGTAAAGTGCATTGGGATACAGGCTGATCGTGCGGCGCAGAATCTCCGAGCGAACATGCTGTTTTGTGTCGTAGATGATGTTCAGCCCGCGGTAACGGACCGTGTCTAACCGTGTTTTATACAGCGAATCCGTTGTGGCTACCGTCGGGTTGTAGTCCGGAAAAACGTTGATGTCGCGGATGCGGTAGATGCGGTTGTTGTCGAGCACGGCCTCTCCGTTCGTGTCGTATCCGGCCATGTATTGCTTGACAAGCACGGTCAGGTCGATGCGCCGGCCGCCCACGGTCGAATCCGCGACATAGCTGATGTTGTTGATCGAGAAGTTGTAGTAACCCTGGTTTTTCAGGAAATTCGTGATCCGCGCCCGTTCGTTGTCCAGCACGTTCGCGTCGAAAATGTTGCCGGTGTGCAGCAGCGTATTCGCGGTGTCGCTGAGGATGATCGCCTTGACAAACCGGTCGCGGAAGTCGTAACGGATCGTCCCGATGCGGAACGGCTCTCCCTGACGGGCATGGTAAGTGACCTGCGCTTTGCGGTCGGCGGTGTCGACTGTGGGAATGACTTCCGAGTCGAGGAATCCCTTGCTGTCCATGTATATTTTCATACCGCCGGCCGAGAGTGCCGTTTGGGCTGAGTCGAGCAGCACCGGAGCGGCCCCGAGCCGCCGTTTGAAGCGGTTCCAGCCGTTGTTTTTGGCAGTATCGGCCTGCGAATAGATCCAGATCGGCAGGTTGGTCCCGAGAAAACGCTTGTTCGGCTGTTGTCGGATGTATTTGTCCAGTTCGAGCTTTGTAATCTGGTCTTCTTTCGGTAGTTCGGGTTCTTTCTCGATTTCCACCTGGTTTTTTGTCAGCAGGTATGCGCCCGAAGGGAGGTGTTTGGTAGCATTGCACGCGGCCAGTGCCGCTGCGGCCAGCAGCAGCAAGGCCCGCAGGGCGCCTTTTCGGATCCGGTATGTGGCCGATGTGTTCAGTTTTTACGGAATTTAAAGCGGACACGCAGCACCCCGTCGGTGCAGTCGCTCGAAATGATGGATACGGGAGGTATTTCGGCCGTGTTGGTTACATGGCTGCCGATGCACGGACATGCGTCGTAATCGCCGATATGCACGATACGGACCGATTCTGCCCCTTCCGGCAGCCGCTCGAGGCTGTATCGGGCTCCGGCTTCGTCAGGACTCAGCAGCTCATCCCGCACGCCGAGTTTTGCGGCGATCTGCGAGTTGACGGTTTGTTCCACCCGCTCCAGCTCTTCCGGGGTCAGGTTGCGGGGGAAACGAAAATCACATTTCGATTTTTTCTTTTCGATATGCGTCGAGAAGGCGCGGCCGCAGCCCAGCATGCGGGCGATCGTGCCGTTGACCAGATGCTCCGCTGTGTGCATCACCGGATCGTAATCTTTTTCTCCCATGTCGTCTTTCGTGCGGGTTGTGTCGGATTAAAAATGGTACGGGGAGCTTCCGTAAATATTATTGGTTGAAAAACCCTTGTTTCTTAAGTGCGTCGAAGTATTTACGCGAAAAAAGCAGGTTGTCTTTTCCGGTGTAGCGGCGTTCGGTAAAAATGCGGGCGAGATTCGAGAGTTGGTTGACTTCGAGCAGTCCGGCAGTCTCTTCCGAAGCTTCGCGTTCCGCCCAGATGCGTTCGATCTGTTCCGGCGTATAGTCGTGGTAACGCTCCCGGTGCACGACACCTTCGAGCGGTAACCGGTCGGTCAGCGGCGGCATTTTGTCGGGGTAACCCATCGTGAGCGTTGTAACCGGAATCACCCCTTCCGGCAGGCCGAGTACCTCTGCGATCTCCTGCGCGTTGTAGGTCGTCGTGCCGAGGTAACAAATGCCCAAACCTTCGTTTTCAGCTTGCAATACGATATTTTGCGAGGCGAGAATCGTATCGATCATGCTGTTGACGAACCAGACGAAATTGTCGTATTGCGGCTCGGCTCCCCGTTGCCGGCACCAGAGCGAGAACCTGCGGATGTCGGCGCAAAAGGTGATTACAACCGGGGCCTGTGTGACCATCGGCTGATTGAAATGGCAGGGCGCCAGCCGTTCCTTGATTTCGGGCGACGTGGTTACCACCAGGCTGTATAGTTGCATATTGCCTGTCGTAGAGGCGCGTACGCCCGCTTCGAGGATGCGCCGGAGCACCTCTTCGGGAACGGGCTCGGGCAGATAACTGCGGATGGAACGGTGTGAAAAAATCTCGGGAATCATACGGTTAAAAACTTAGACCGGTCATCATTGGGGTAACGAATATTCCGCCACGCGATACAGGGAGTCGGGTAGGATTGGTCACGCTGCCTGTCTCGCTGCACGGAGGCCCGTTGTCGGTCGATACGGTAAATGATAGACAATATGCGCAAATATCCGTTATTTTTTTCAAAGCCGAAAGGGTTTCGGGAAAAATTACCATATTTGCGGAGTCGGCCTTGGGCTGCAAATGTTATGCGATGAAACAGCGGTTTTATAAATACGAAGGAGCGGGTAACGACTTTGTCGTGATTGATGGACGTACCGGAGGGTTCATCCCTGGGCGTGAACGCGTGGCATTCCTGTGCGACCGTCGGCGCGGGATCGGTGCCGACGGGCTGATGATTCTCGGGCATGATCCCGAGCAGCAGTTCCGGATGCGCTATTTCAATGCGGATGGCGGGGAGTCCACCATGTGCGGGAATGGCGGCCGGTGTATCGCGTTGTTTGCCGAACATCTCGGCATCGGCGGTGCAACCAAGCGCTTTACGGGCATCGACGGCGTGCATGAGGCGCGGATGCTCGAGGTGGAGGGCGACCGGGGTGAAGTGGCGCTCGGCATGATCGATGTGCCTGAAATAGACCGGCACGACGGTTATTGCTTCCTTAACACCGGGTCGCCGCATTATGTCGAGTTCGTCGAGGATGTCCGCAGCGTGGATGTTTGCAGTCGCGGCGCTGCTGTCCGGTGGGGCGAGCCGTTCGCCGCCGGTGGCGGGACGAATGTGAATTTTGTCGAACGAGTCGGTGACGGGCATATCCGGGTGCGCACGTTCGAGCGCGGCGTCGAGGACGAGACGCTCGCTTGCGGTACGGGAGCTACGGCATCGGCATTGGCGACCGCGCTGCTCAGCGGTAGTCCGGTACGCCGGTACCGGGTCGACGTCGAAGGGGGCACCCTTTTCGTTGCGTTCGAATCGGCCGGCGGAAGCTCTTTTAGCCATGTCGTCCTGACAGGGCCGGCGAAAAAGGTATTCGAAGGGGAGATCGACCTGAAAATTTAAGGCCGTAAAGTTGGTTTTTCAGAAAAAATCCATAACATTGTAATCGCGAAACGGTCGTACGACCGAAAGTTAAACCGTTAAAAACCATTCAAATTAATTCACTGTTTCACGACTCATGAAATCGACCAAAGATTTCCGGATTAAACAGCAGTCTTTTGATTCGGAAGATTCGATGAAGCGGGCGGCCAAATTGGAGCCCATCAAAAAGAGCGGTAAGGAGAAACGCGCCATTTACAGTCAGTTGGATGATGAGGACGACGACGCGGAGTTACTAGCTCTGCGTAAAAAGGAGTCGGTGCTCGATTATTTCGACGATGACGAATCCGCCGAAGAGGAGTTTGATGACGAAGAACTCGACGATGGGTACGAGGATGACGAGGAGGAAGAAGAATGGGAAGAGGACCTCGAAGAAGATGATGATGAACCCGAGGACCGTTAACAGGTTCCGGTGACGTTATATGCGAATGGCTGCCCACAGGCAGCCATTCTGATGTAAAAAGCGGAAGTGAAATGGAAAAATTTATCATGGCGGCCGGGACGGCGCTGAGGATCAGCGACACGCTGAAAGGCAGTACGACCGTCGTATTGATGCACGGTTATCTGGAATCGCTGGAGATTTGGGGCGATTTTATGAAGGAACTCGCGATGCATTACCGTGTCCTTGCGATCGATATTCCGGGAATGGGTATTTCCCAGGTGCGTGGCGAGGTGCATACGATGGAGTTTCTGGCCGATGTTCTGAAAGGCGTGCTCGATAAGCAGGGCGTTGAACGTTGTTTTGTCGTGGGGCATTCGATGGGCGGCTATGTGGCCGAGGCGTTTGCCGCGAAATACGCTTCGATGTTGCAGGGACTCGTGCTGTTTCATTCAACACCGAATCCCGATACCGAAGAGAAGCGGGAGAACCGCCGCCGGGAGATCGAACTGGTGCGTGCGGATAAGAAAGAGCTGATCGCCGAGCTGTTTGCTCCGAAAGGATTTGCACCGGAAAACCGCAAACGGCTCCGTGCAGTGATCGAGCAACTGTCCGAACTGATCTCGATGAGCGACAGCGACGGGGTGGTGGCCGTCCTGAACGGATTGATCCAGCGGGCCGATCAGAACGAAATGCTGCGAAATCTGAACGTGCCGCAACTCTTCATCTTCGGTCGGGAAGACGAGTTTATTCCCGTGGCGGCCGCCGAGGCGATTGTCGCCGCACAGCCCCAGGCCGAAATCGCATGGCTCGACCATTCGGGCCATATGGGATTTGTCGAGGAGCCGGAACAGGCGTTGGCAATCCTGACCGGGTTTATCGATCGGTACCGGTAAAACAATGTTGCGGATGGTTTTGCGGCGGGCTGGATGTTGGAATATCCCGCATTCCGGAGTTATACCCTTTGTTAGGGCACAGGGTCATAGCCGCTGCCGCCCCACGGATGACAGGACAGCAGCCGCTTGATACCGAGATACCCCCCTTTGAACAGGCCGTGTTTGCGTAATGCCTCGAGGCAGTACTGCGAACAGGTAGGGGTATAGCGGCACGAAGGGGGAAGAAACGGGGAGATGCCGTTCTGGTAGATCTTGATCAACAGCACGAACGGGGCGATCAACAACCACTTAACTGCGTGCCACAACCGTTTGGATGATTTTTCGGACTGCATGCTCGATCGTTTTGTAATCGGCTATTTCACCGGAAGTATAGAGCAAACCGAGCGAAAGCCGGATATTCTCACGGATGCATATTTCACGTAAGGGTTCTTTGTTCAGTCGGTATGCCTCCCGCATACGCCGTTTGAGCAAGTTGCGGACGTTTGCCCGTTTGTGGAGTCGTTTGGGAACAGAAACCATAACAACCGTTTCGGGCTGCGGAATGGATCGTCCTTTTTTACGACCTGCCTGCGTGCTCCCGGCTGCCGGTAGAGGTTCCAGCCGCTCGACCCGTACCAGATAGCGAATCGGGAACGCAAAGCCCCGTTCCCCTTCCCCGAACAACAGATCGATCTGTGTTCGGGATTTCAGCCGCTGTTCGGGCGGCAGAGTATATCGGGGCGTCTCCAAAGCAGTCTATTTCGACGGGGTGGATGAAACGGACTTCTTGACGGGAGTTCCTGTTTTAGCTTTTGAAGCGGATGCGCTGTTTTTTGTCGTGCTGTTTTTAGTTGTTGCCGCTGCGGTTTTTGGTGCCGGGCGGCGTTTAGCGGGTTTGGCCTCCTGCGCCAGGATGTAAGCCCGGTCCGGCGATTGTCCGTCGAGCACTACCGGAGCGACCGTTTCGCCGGCGTTGATCTTTTTGAGGTACAGTTCGATGGCCCGGGTCATCGAAGGCGCTTCGGGCGAAGGCGCCATAACGCTGACGGTCAGTCCCTCTCCAATGGCAGTATTGGTCGTGCCGTGTCCGAAAGTGGCGATTTTCGGGTGACCGTTGATGCCCGGGAAGGTGCCGACGAGCGATACGATTTCGGACGGGCTGTAGAATACGAGCATGTCGTAGTCGTTCACGTTGATCCCCGAGAGATCTGCACTGACGGTGCGTGCGAGAACCACTTTGTCGAATGTGAGGCGCAGTTTCTCCATGGCCAGCGGCATTTCGGGTTTGTGCGGTTCCGAAACGGTCAGCAGGTACTTCTCTTCTTTGTGCTTGTTGAGCAATTCCATGAAGTTTGCGAATGCGCCGTCGGCGAAAAATATTTTACGCTTGCGGTAGACGATATATTTTTGCAGGTAGAGCGCAACGGCCTCCGTGTTGCAAAAATATTTCATGCTTTCGGGAACGGCGATGCGCGCCTCTTCGCAGATGCGGAAAAAACTGTCGATCGTGGTGCGACTGGTAAAGATCACGGCCGTATGGTCGAGGATCTCGATCCGCTGGCTGCGAAACTCCTTGAGGGAAATCCCCTCGACCTTGATGAAGGGATGAAACTTGACATTGAGGTGGTGTTTCGAAATGATCTCGTTGTAGGGGGACTTTTCGATTGCTGCCGGAGCCGGCTGCGACACCAGGATGCTTTTAATCTTCAAAACGTTTAGCCTTTAAATTCAGAGTCGGACCTCCGAAGGATTCTTCCGATCCTGTCATCCGGTTACTGCTTCAGTCCATTCGCATGGCCTCTAACAGCAAGAGACTGACGGGGAACCATTCGACGGTACAAAGGTACAAAATCCATTGTAAAATTGAAACATTCCGCTCGATAAAGAATCGGTAACTCTTTCCCAGGTAAAGCAGATACAGTGCTGCTACGATTGTGATTGTCAAATAAATGAAGAAGGTTGTGCTGTTTCCGTCGCCGAGGGCGAATAACAGGAAAAACGGAGTCAAAATCAAAAATGAAACCGATCCCGAAAGATGGCTCATGAACCGGTAGCTCTTGAAAAAGGCCTGGTTCCGGGTGACTGCGCCTACGATTCCCGTCACCAGATACCGGTAGAGCAGGATGATCCCCGGAATCAGCAACAGAATCACAGGAATCAGGTTCACGTTCAGGATCCCGGTTGCCGGCAGCCTTCCATCGAGGCCGAAGTAGTCGCATAATTTGACGCTCAGGCCACAGATCAGCAGGATTCCCAGTAGGGTAGAGAGGTTGATGAACCGTTTGAAAAAGAGTTTCTGCTCGGCATAAATTTTTTCCGACGAGGTGTGCATCGCCAGGAAACGGAGCAGTTGCAGGATATCGCCGCGGAAATTGTACAGCAGGTAGCAAAAGAGAATGAAAATGGCGATTACCAGTCCTTCATAGGTGTAATTTTCCACCCAGGAGAGCTGCTCGATCGGTTGCGGCATGCCCGTTTCGCCCGTTACCAGCTTGCTGTGTACCCCGAAAATGTCCGCTTCGGAAGGAACGTGCACATGTAGCGGGACGATGTCACTCAGGTAGCAGTCGCAATCGGTTACGAATCCTCTCATCGGTGCCGGACGGTTTTTAGGAATAGAGTTTTTTGAGCATGATGCGGATTGTCGTACCTTGGTCTATTTCCGAGTTCAACACGAAAATACGACCGTTGTGATAGCCCTCGATAATTCGTTTACTCAGCGACAGGCCCAATCCCCAACCGCGCGTTTTGGTAGTGAAACCGGGTTCGAAGATACGTTTGAAATTACTTTTGGGCATTCCTTTACCGGTGTCCTTGACATCGATGTAAATCCAATCGTTGTCCGACGAGAGTTTTACGTCGATCGAACCCACTCCCGAGAGTGCATCGAGGGCGTTTTTGAGCAGGTTTTCAATTACCCATTCGAACAGCGCTTCATTGACCAGTGCCTTGAGTTGCGCCATCGCCAGTCCGTTGTAGTTGATCGTTACGTTGCGCGGTACGCGCGTGCGGAAATAGAGTACGCTGCCTCCGACGATTTCGTTGATGACGCCTTCGCTGAGCGAGGTGGTCGACCCGATCTTCGAGAAGCGATCCACCACTTTCGTCAGCCGGACGACATCCTTGTTCATCTCTTCGACGGCCGTTTGGTCGATGGGTTGGGTCCGCAGGTATTCGATCCAGCCGAACAGCGACGAGGTCGGCGTGCCGAGTTGGTGGGCGGTCTCTTTTGCCAGTCCGATCCAGACCCGGTTTTGTTCATCCTGTTTCGACGAACGGAAAG
>ERZ857951.1490-NODE-1490-length-24252-cov-200.178328_pt1 | contig 24252 bp, 44 predicted proteins | sample MGYA00519759_ERZ857951 | MGnify/ENA primary metagenome ERZ857951 (study PRJEB31778, sample SAMEA3449377) | human gut metagenome | biome: human gut; feature: human-associated habitat; material: faeces | place: United Kingdom | collected 2010/2012 ...
TTATTAACCAACTTAAACATTACGAAAATGGCTAAGAAGAAAAAAGAAGTAGAACTGAAAGAAGTTTCTAGAACAGAAGTAAATGGTACAATTATTATCAAGTACGAAGATGGCTCAATCAAAATCATTCCGGCTCCGATTGCTTTGACTGCCGAGGAAGCAGAAGACTTTTTCGGTTCAGAATCAGACGAAGAAGAGGAAGAAGAGGAAGAAGAGGAAGAAGAGGAAGAAGAATCAGACGAAGAAGATGAAGAAGATGAAGAGGAAGAAGAGGAAGAAGAGGAAGAAGATGAAGAGGAAGAAGAGGAAGATGAAGAAGATGAAGAAGAGGAAGATGAAGAAGAGAAAGATTTGACCGGTGAGGCTCTTGCTGAAATGGACTTCGAAGAATTGGAGGAAGTTTGCGACGACAAAGATCTTGACACCGATCCTGATGATTTCGACGAAGACGAAATTGAAAAGCTTCGTAAGGCAATTGCCAAAGAATTGGGCCTCAAACTCCCTGCAAAGAAAGAAGCAAAGGGCAAAGGTAAGAAAGGTAAAAAATAAGCCTTAAAAAAGAAAAAAGAAAATTTAGAGGTAGTGGGTATTTTCTGCTACCTCTTTAACTATTACATTTCGTAGAAGTTTTACTTATCATTATTAACTAATAATTTCAAACCTATTATGGCAACAAAATCAAAGAAAGAAGATCCGAAGAAAAAGGGTTCTAAAGAGAAAGATCCAGAAAAAGAAGCAAAACGTAAGGCAAGAATGGAAGCTTTGAAAAACCGTCCGGCTGAGCAACGTCCGAATAGCAAACAGATCGATGTTATTGCTATCGATGACAAGAGCAAGATAATGAATTACGGCTATGCAGTAAAGAACAAAGAAGGCTATCAGGGAGTAGTAGTTACTTCCGTTTTGGTTACGGATGGTAAAGCAATCTCTACTTCAGTGGCTTTTGTTCCGGGCAATTTCACAGTTAAGTCAAAGAAAGGCCACGGAATTATCACTTCTCCCAAATCAAAGAAGGAGAAAGAGGATGACTCTGAAGAAGAATCAGAAGATTAATAATTGATCTGTCTGCATAAAGAGTTTAGTTCATAACACTAATTATTTTACATTTTGTTTTCACTTTTAAGCCAATTGCCTGGGATAGGTAGTTGGCTTTTATTTTATCTAAATACTACTTCCCATGGATAAATACGAAATCAGAAAGAATATTATTATCATTGCTTTGGATAATCTAGTAAATACTTATACTGATGCACTAGAATTTCTAAATGAAGAAGAGAAAGAACTTGCTTCTCTAATTATTGAAGAAGTAAAAGAAATGTTATCAGATCAAGAAATACCCAATCCAATACCAAGACCCAAATGGAACTCAGAGAACTCATAAGAAAGTATTCAGTAATTCTAAAAGACTTAGAATATTCTAAATACCAAATGAACCTTGCTCTTAGAAAAGGAAATAAGGGTAAATACCAATCCACTTCTCTTCATATCAAGTATCTTAAAAGAAAACTTTCTGGTATCTCTAATTCCTTAAAGAGTCTGATACAAGGTACCAGAACTGAGGTAAAATTTCAACTGGGATCCGATTTATATGAAGCATCTTTCAATAATCTATCTGAACAAGATATTCGAGATGTTTTAGAAGTAATATCACTGTCAAATCAAGCAGAACTTAAAATCCTAGAAATTAAGGAAAACCAAACTTATATTCGGAAATTATAACTATGGGATTATACATAGGGAAATAATTAACCAATAAATTAACTACAATGAATAAATTAACTACAATGACTAAGGACAAAAAGAAAAAGAAGAAAGACAAACCGGTTAATAAGACTCCGGAACTTTCTAAGGCAAAGGCAGCTCTTGAAGCTTACCTCAAAGAAAATGATCTGGATCCTACTAAGGATTGGACTAAGGACAAGAAACACGGTAAAAAGGTTACCGAACTTGTAAATAAGCTCAACAAAGAACGGGATAAAGTTGCTGCTAAGTACCCAGAAAACGACCAGAAAAACGAAGCCAAGCTTATGGAACTCAAAAAGAAAAACAAAGAGAAAAAATCCTCTAAGGAAAAAGGAGAATCTAAAAGTCCAGGTAGAGTAGCTACTAAATACGATTATCCTTTGGTAGATGGTAGAGAAATGACTTCTGCCGAAAAGAAGAAATATCGTATGGAACAGAGAAAACTTGCTCAGGGAGATGCCCCCAAGGAAAAGAAAGAAACTGCCAAAAAGGATTCCAAGGTAAAGAAGACCAAGGAAAAACCGGCTCCAGAAAAAAAGGCCAAAGACAAAAAGAAAAAGAAGGCCTCTAAAGACGAAGATTAATCAAATCCTTTTCTATTCCCATACTTTTAAGTATTCGTTAATTATGTAAAGGCCTGACAAATAACATTTTTGTTCAGGCCTTTCTTTTTATCATTAAAACATTATGGAAAAAGAAGATATATTCAAACCGAAACTAAGAATCACTACTCTTTCAGAAAATGGTACCCCATTATCCGATCGATTGGTAGATGCCTATACCGAAATGAATTCTGGGCCAAAGGTACAACATAAAGGTCCCATAAGAGTAGAAGTAACTCTCACTAATCAATCAGAAATAAATTCTTTCAAAGAATATCTAGATAGGTTATCAGGTAATTTACCTATAAAAGCTCCATCTGCAGGAAGAGGAAGACCTGCCAACTCTACTACTCAAGAAATAGAATCACCCAGAGAGGATATTCTCACTGACGTAGAAAAAATGATTGAAGAAGGTAAATCTCAACAGGATATTATAAAATACCTTAGAGGATTGGGATTTGTATTTATCCTCACTGAAGATTTCCTATTTCACTTTCCGGGATTTGAGTTCGATAAAAAAGATGTAGGAGAACCCACAGATAATAAACAGTACCCCAATTCATTCTCATGGATGGCTAGATGTATTAAAAGAGCAAAAGATCCGAAAGCAGATAAATTTGATCCCATGATAATCTTTGGGTTCAGTATCCTTGGTGGCCCCTCTAAGAAGATCGTTCCCTACCTTTATAAAGAAAGGAAGAAACCATTAAAGGCTCAGGTAGGTAAAAAGAACATATCTTTCTCTCAAGCAGAGTTCACTAAATTACCTAAATGGATGCTTGAATCTGAACGTATTAAGTTCTCTACAGAGCAAAGACAATTGTTACTCAATCCAGATAAGAAACCATCTAAATTCTTCTTACGTTGGGTAGGAGATGCTGTATTCCCTGATTCAATCAAAGAAAAGATGGAAGAAGTCATTCAGAGAAAGTAACACCCTCCTTAACCACAGTTTTAATAAAAAGATATTTTATATAGAAATAAATTTAGTATATTTGCATAAAGAAAAATTTTAATTATGGACAAGGAAACAAAGGACATCGTAAAGCTCATTGCTGGTATTCAAATTGAATCACTCAACTCAATCAAAGAGGACGTTAAAAATGGAAATGATATTGCCCAAGACTTAATCAAAAAACTCCTTCAGATTGAGGATAAGGAGATTCAATTTGCCTTAGATCAAGAGATAGAAAGATATGTTACCATAGAAAGGTACCCTACTTTCATAAAAATGCTAAACGAGTACCAGCTAATGATATGTTCACATATCTTATTCAAAATGGAAGATGAATGGCTGATAGATAATGCCCAGGGAGTATGCGGAGCATGGGCATTGCTTCACAAAATCCAAATTGGGTATCACCCAGAAATCACACTACTTAAAATATAGACATCATGGAAAAGAACGATTACTTAAAACAGGTTGAATCAGTTTTGGGGATAGAAATGATACCTTGCGAATCCTCTAATGTAGAGGGTTATGGGTACAATTCATCTCAAAAGGAATTATGGGTAGCTTTCAAAAACAACAGAGTTTATCGATATGATAAAGTTCCTCATGAAATAGCCAACGGTTTACATGGAGCACCCTCTAAAGGGAAATACTTAAATCAACATATTAAGGGCAAATTTGAAGAGACAGGATATGAACTCCAAAAATAATATCATATTGCCCATTTTGGGAGCAGGGATTATCTTCTCTATTTGCATAGGAACTTTAGATCAGAGTTCTCATCAATGCAATCGAGTTAAGGCAATTCCTGCCTTTGTTTCCGATACTCCTAAGGTAGAAGAGAAAAGGGTAATCACTAATCAACCAAAGGGAACTCGGAAATATCGATACCTGGTAGAAGTAGAAACTTCGCCTAATGCTCAAGTAGAAAGATCTGGTAATAAATTAAACATTCACTTCAATGGACCTAAAAAGGAAACCTTCGAAGTATTATCAGATAAACCCTTAACCTTAGATGAGGCATATACTTACTTAAAAAACAATCCAGGTAAATGTAAGCTAGTAAATTGTAAGTTTTACACTGAAGAACAACAAGTAGATAATATCTTTGATTACTATGAAGAACATCGGGAAGATTACCTATCAGACCCAGAAGATAATATTACCTACTCTGATGACCTCTTCGATTTCCTTGAGGATTAACCTTAGAATTTAGAAAATAAATTTATTTTTCTTTTGTAGTATAAATTATTCTTTATATATTTGCAATAGAAAAATAAATCAAAATCACTTTTAAATATAGACGTTATGAAAAAGAATTTAGAAAACACTATTGCAACCTTAGTTGCTAATCAGTTAAACGAAGTTAAGGAACAAGTTTCCAAGTCAAAAACTACCAAAGGCCAAAAGACCAAGAAACAATTGGTAGAAGAATCTAAAGAAGCTGCCACTAAGTTTGCCAATGCTAAATTGGTAGAACTCTCTCCTAAAACCAAAACTTCCAAAAAGGAACAGGTTGTCAAGGAAGTTAAGGAACAACAAAAACCATCCATCATCGAACAGGTAATTTCTAATCGGGAAGTTAAATACGTATATCCTGCCGATGTAGTTGATACTCTTGCTCGGAAGAAATGGAGACAACAAACTCGAAACGAACTCCATCGATTGGAACTTGCAATGGCTCGTATCAAAGATACAAACTCTAAGGAGTTTAAGGCTGCGGCTAAAGCCTATGAGGACTTTAAAAAGAAGGTCCTCAAACCAGAACAAGTTGCATAAGCCTTTATTAACCAGGTGCCCGGGATAATTACCTGGGCATCTCAATTCATACAAAATGGATTACACTATCTTCTCTGATAAAGAGATGCTTAAGCAGGACAAAGAATTATTAGAGTTACACAAAAGATGTTGTAAAACCTATTTAGTTCAGAGATCACTTAAGCATTCTAAGATCACGAAGTTCTTTATAATCTACGATTGGTATATCAATCCAAAGAATGTAAGGAATTACTTTTTCAGGCCTATACCAATATTTGTACAAGCCTTAGTTTTAAACCAATTAGATCAGATATCAGATTATATCGATAACAACAAAACCAATGGTAAACGAAAAAGAAAATCTAGAAAAGTATAAGGTACTTTACCTCAAGGGTAAATACCAGTACAAATCCAAATATCCTCAAATTATGGCAAGGCATCAGGTAATATATGCAGGGCCAGTTGATCCTATGACCCCTATATGGGATAACGCTTTTGGTATATTAAGGAAATCGGATAGGGTTTGTACTGAATCTCGAAGAGAATTGAAAAAGTTAAAGGAACATTCACAGGATGGCCCTTACTTTAAAAAGAAGGGTATCACTCACATAATCATATACAGATGTTTAGAGAAATAGTTAAAGACCTATATATAGGCAAATCGAAATTGACAATCGAATGCAATCAAAGAGAAATACCTCAAACTGCTTTAATCCAAGATGTATTACAACCTACCGGATTCACTGGTAATATGCCAGATTATTGTACTCTTGGTAACTTTAAAGAGGGTAAATTCGAAATCACTCCCGTAATGCCCAAACATCGATTATTCGTTACTGGAATCCCCAAAGGGGCAATCTTAGATAATTTTAGAATCTGGAGAACTTATTGGTCTTCATACTATGAGGATGATATAAGGGGATATTTATTTCAAATCACAGATGAGGAAATCCCCAGACCTATAATGTTAATTAATCACTAAACCTATATGGAAGCAATCGATTACGTAAAATTATTCAAACTAGATCAAGAGAACTTTGATTTTAAAAGGGAAGAATTCATATCCGAATTAGGTAAAGAATTTCTAGAATATTGCCAAACTACTACTATCGGAAGAGATAATAAATCGGGTATTATCTATTATTATCGATTCAGGGAAATAGTGAAGAATTTCGAATCTAAATTCTGGGCAATATCAGAACTCAAAGTTGGAGAACCTCTATCACAAAAATTATGGAATGCCTTTTTTGCAACTCAGGTAGTTCCCCTAAGAGGAAGGTTATATCCGAAAATGCAAAAGAGAATCGAAGAGCAAAGGCAATTAAATAGCCATAGTAAACAAGACAAAAAATCCTCGGACCCTAAAAAAGCAAATTATGGTAAGAGAAATAATCGATCTTCATGGCAATAAATTTAAGGCATCCAATTATAGGATTTGTTTAGAAATCCCTATAATAGGGAAAGAGAAATTAATTTACACCAGGGATTTACTCTCTGGTGTAGCTTTTAGTTTATTCTATGGCAAAGATAAGCATAAGGGATATTTCTATAATCAGAGTATAAACGCTTTCATCTGTTATACCTTAGAAAAGATTGGATATGAAGAATCTAAAGATATAAGAAAGGCTCACTTATATGGAAGGAAAAGATAAAATAAAGAGATTTCCTCGACCAATGGGAACTACTGCTCTTGCATTAGAGTATCAGAAAACCCAAAAACCTGAGGATTTATTGAAAGTACAAAATTACCTTATAAACCAATGGTTATTGGGTAATGGAGTACTTTGTGGTGTTACTTATGATATTAACACTTTCTCTAATAAGTTAGGGATAGATGTTAATCAAATAAGAGTATTCATGAGAGATAGACTTCTGTCAAGTAGGATATGGGATAAGGATAAACAAGAAGCCCTTATAGAAGCTTTACTTGGAGAACAATTAGCATGGGTATTAGAAGATAGAATGGAAGTATCTCATCAGGTTAATCTATTAAGAGATTCACAGGGTGGGGAGTATATGCCCTTTATTTCTGCTGAATTGAACAAGGCTTTGAAGATGAAGCTGGATTCTACTAATTCTCTTCAGTCATTGATAAGAGGGTTCACTGGGAATGGTACTACTAATATCTTCAATCAATTCAATCAACAGAACAATATTCAGCAAGAACAAGGCATTAGTATAGAGGAAGCTAGAAAGATTATTTTAGAATCTCAAAAGATTCAAGATAAAACAGAAGAAGCTAAACTCTTAGAAGCTAAATATGATCTTAGCTCATTGCCCGAGGTAGTTGCTACTAAGCAAGAGGGAGTAGATGTTAGTAAAGAAGGTCTTAACATCAATAAGCAGGAATTAGCTCAGATAACTGATGATTATAAGGGAGCATTAGAAGTTTCTTCAAGAGAACACCATGAATTGAGGAGAGAAATAGAGATGAGGATTGATCCCGATGAAGAAGACCCAGAACTAATATCCTATGAAGAAATAGAGGAGGAAGAGGATGATACTCCATTTACGGCCCGATTCTTATCTAAATAAACTAAGCCCCGACATCTATAATCGGGGCTTCTCTATGTTTATGGGGTTATTGCATAATTTAATAAAAAGAATTATATTTGCATATCAATTTAAAAATAGACAAAATATGGAAATATTAAAACCAATCTACAAAGAAACTACGGTTAACAAAGTTAATCAAGGTACATATTTTAAACTGCAACCTACGGACACTGCTCCAGTATGGGTAAGAGACCATTATGATAAATCATCTAAGACTTATGCTTGCCATAAGTATGATGACTCAAATCACGAAAAATTTCTCAAGGGAACAAGGAAAATATACATTAACTTTACATTTTAATCACATGAACTTATTTAGACGAAAGAGATGCTGTAGTGAACTCATTGCTATTAAAAATGGCAACTTAGTATTCAAATTGAGTAATACTCATATCAATGCTGCTTATAATACTTTACAGGCAATAATGAGGAAATCTGGTATATTCGATGAGAATCTATATTTCGATGTCTATCAGGAATATCGGAAACATTATGCTATATACGACGTAGTACCATCGTTGCTAAGGTATAAGCTACCATTGATATTTTCAGGTAGATACCCAAAGGAACGATTCGATAATCAGTTTATCTTTGAGGAAGTGATACCTAATGCTTTGGTATATCATAGTTTACCAGAAAATTTCAGATTACCCGAAAGCTTAGAGAAAATCCTTTTAGAAGTCAAGAAAAGGGTATCTGCTTATATAGACCAAGAAGATATATCAGACCAGGGTTATAGGGATTTGGTTCGAACAAATTTCGTAAAACAATGGGATGTATTTAGAAAGGACCCATCTCTTATAGATTGCTATATGGATGCTCAATTGGGCATGCTATATATGTGGGCTAGAGTAGAAAATAAAACAATAGTAAAGAACATAATCAAAAGAACTCAAGATGAACTAGCTCAAGAGTTCTTATCTAAAAATGACGAATAGGGAAAATAAAGAAAAGTTTGCCTTCAGAAATGTAAACATGTCTCAAGGTGTAGAGGTAGAATTTATTAAATTGCTTACCTCATTAGAGACTAAAAGTGATGAAGCTATTATTAAAGCTTAAAGCTCAATTATCTTCTGGAGTATTAACTTGTCATGCAGAAATGTTATCTAGAACACCAAATCAGATAATATTTCAAACATCTCAATTCAGTAAACCCTATAACTTTTACAAAAACTGGGAATTATGGGTATTCTCTAATATCCTGGGTGTATGGACTCTAAATAGGTTTAGGATATGATTACAATGAAAAACCTCCAAGTAGAGGATATAAAAGATGAATGGTTATATAATGCCTTAACACAGGGCATCAAGGAATGTATAACTGCTCCAGTCCTAACTTTGGACCCAACAAAACCAGAACCCATTAAGAGGGCAGAAATGATATTAGAGAATTTCTCTCAGGAGGATTCTCCAGTAGTAGCTACTGTAATTGCTCCAGGCAATTTCATACAGATGATATTACCGAAACATGAGATACTTCTATCGGTAATGTTTATCTATAAAGAGAGAAATACCTATGTACAACTCATAATACAAAAACTTGCTTATGAACGAGAAAAGATTACCACTAAGACTAATGGTTCTGTTAGTAGTACTGAAGGGTGAAAAGGTATATAAAATACCTCTCGAATCAGGAATAAAATTGGACCATCTAAAAGATTTCAATACACTGAGGAGAATCCTTGTCCCTTTAGTACAACTATATCATGGAGTAGGTTTTGATACTAGACTTACCTATGATGAATTTAGTATCTTCTTTAATGACTTACAACATTTGGGATGTGAATGGTTAGATGAATATTCTTCGGGTATACAAGAATTCATAGAAGCAAAACCCATTACTGAGAATGACCAGGATATTGAGGAAATACGAAAAGGATTACTTATCTCTCTTAAATCTCAGGAGTTATCAGAGGTATTAGCTACTAAACTAAAGCAAGCCATACATGAAGTATTTGAAAACGAAAAGAAGAAAGGTGGACTAATGTACAAGGAACCCTCTTTAGAACCTATGGAGAGTTCAATTATAAAAGAGGCTTTATACTTGCTAACTCCCCAATTACCTTAATAATTGAAAGGCAGTGAATTAGACTGCCTTTCTTAGCGTATACACATCCTCAGCCTCCCTAAAAATAAAATAGATATATTTTTCTATAAAAATAAAAATGCTTATATTTGCATAGAAAAACAATTTAAATATAGACAAAAATATGAAAACGAACTCAGTAACTCACAATCAAGCAGACGAACTAACTAAGGTAGTTCGCAATTTCTTAGAAAAGAAATCTACATTTGAACTTGACTCTGATGAACAGGGTAATCTTCTTAATTTCCTAATGGGACTCTTAATCAAACTAGAGGATGATTACAAACTCAATTGCTTGGATATTAATCAGGTACAAATCTATGATACTACCTATTATTCTTTCATTTTCGAATCGGCAATAACTGCTGATACTAATCCCTATAAGGGACAATTAACCCAGGTTGCTATTGAATTCATGAATGAATTTACCGATAACGATGGGAGGTTCATATCATTCAATCAACTCGATAAAAACAGCGGGATTTTCCAACTTAACTTTTCTATATCATGAGAAAATACTGGTATACTCCACAATTAATGGTTCCCTCTACAATTGAGATGGAAACTGGAAACATTATGTTAGGTACTTGGACACGATATTTTTTATCGCTAACTATGTTACCTGATCAGATTAAGGTTAACTGGAGGGTAAGACCCATAAGCAAGGACCCCGATCAGGAGGGCAAAGAAGAAGTCTTTAAATCTCCTCAGGAATATATGGACTGGTATAACAATCTAAAGAAAACTTACGGAAAGAGAATTACTCGTAATGGTCTATTTAGATTTGCCTATGATGAGGACACTAAACAATTCACATATCAAAAATTCACTAGAGCCTCATCCTCTACAAAATGTAACGAATGCGTAATTAAAGAAAAGGAACCTGATAACCCAGAACCAAGCCCGGCAGATGAACTATACTAATACCAAAACTTAATCACTTTCTTTCATTTGCCGTTATGGGAGTTCTCAATATCACTGCTTATGATAAAACCTATCACAAAACAGGAACTGGGAACTCCCTTTTGATTAAAAATTCTTTTGATATATTTTTCTATAAAAATAAAAATGATTATATTTGCATAGAAAAACAATTTAAATATAGACGTTATGAAACAGTTAAAAAATTTAATCGACATCGGCAACTTGCTTGCTTCCCATCCCCTTTATACTTATGACTACACCGATGGGCTCTACATTAATCCATATAACAGAGGTATCCAAGTTTACTCAATCGATTTGGGCAATGACCCTCTTGCTTCTTCCATTTCTGGCTACCTTATTATTTATTCTTCAGAAGAAACCTTATTCGAAAACCTAAATGAAAACCTTATCTCCCGTATGGATTTAACGGAAGGTGCCGATGACCAATACCGTGATTACTCACCTTCACAGGTAGAGGCAATTATCTTTGGTATTACCAAATTATCCCCAGATCACCAAGAGGAAATCCTCAACAAACTTAAAAAACATCTCTGGGAATTTATCCAAGATGAAGAACAGGATGAAGACATGGTAAATACCTATGATGAACTATATAAAGCTCTTGTAAAATGGGAAGAAGATCACCTTACTCCTGATCTTATAAAGTCCTTGTATATCTCTAAATTATTTCAGTCACTAAAACACTAATTCCTATGATAAACTTATATAAATTGCTTAACACCTTAGAACAGGGTATGTCCCTATTCCAACTTAATAAATGGAAAATCGAAGGTATCTGGTATCCCATTCTTCAATACAAAAAGGAATCCAATGAGATTCAGGTAGTAACCAATGTATTTGTCCCGGATCAAGAAACTTATCACATTCAACTCATTGGAAACTATTTAGATGATGAAATAAAGGACTGGGTAACCTTCTTAGAAGATAACCAATGGAAAATCTACCCATTGCTAGCAAATATCCTGAAAGTATTCTTACCAAATGGGGATTACCAAATCCTTTATACTCTATACCCACAGGACTTTATATCAGTAATCGCTAAACCCTTATGATCATGACTAGAATCAAATTAATACTAATTGCCTTGATAGCTACCATGGTAGCTATCATGCTTTTTCCTACCAAGAATAACTTTCAACCAAAAACGGTATGGGAACATTATTGCAAATACACTTTGCATATACATCCATCACAAGCAACAGAGGATCAATATGAATACTTCATAAATTGCTGGTCTGGAGATGACGAATACACTTATCTTTATGACTACTACGAGAATAAATACCCCGAATATAACAAAGAACTAAAACATTACGGAAAATGACTGAATACATCAAAAACCAATTAATAAAACTCTGCGATAATCCTGAATGGTTTAACGATATGCTAAATACCTGGGATTTCAAACCAGAAAGAGAATCTCAAGCTATCAAAGAATATTTATCCCATGTACTACTAAATGGGAAACTAGAAAATACCCATATCGAACGAATAGAATTACAAGGTAGAATGGTATCAGCATTCATATTTGATATACCAAAGGATCCTCTATACTTCTACGTAATAGTGGGAGTTCTTGATCAAGATCACAATCTAACTTGTGTTCTACTCAGAAATATTAAACCAACCCAATCCGCTTTTAACCCTCAACTCAACTAACAAAATATGAAACTAAATTCAACTATTCCCAGTGACTTAACCATAACAATAAACGATTACCCAATCGGATGGGAATGGTTAGACAGAGTACCTCTAGAGGACTTTACTTAGCTTATAGAAATATTCTCTACCATGACCGATAACACTGATACTTACGACTTTGCTACTTTCGATAAGGAAGCAACCAATGGAGAACCTCCATACCCCGTAATCGAAATCAATAGGAAAGGATTAGCCTACTTCCTAAACGATGACCAAGGCTACGAAACAGGTATATCAATGTACGGTCACTACATAGTATGTAAATGCTTAGACATATCCTCAGAAAGAGAATACATGAACCAGTATACTGATATCCGAATACTAACTAATGAACTAGAGCCATGCTAACAAAAGGGAAATTCCTGGTATCTTTCGAGGTACCAGGTCACACTAAAGACTACACAGAGGGTTTCACAGAGGAAATGGTAATCCCATACAGAACTGAGGAATTAAATCCATACCTTCGCTACCCCAACCAAGAGATAAACAAAAACCATCTCCACTCCAAACACATAAGGCTAAGGTTAAGAGAGATATTACAAATAAATCTAAGTGATATAACCATAATCGATATAATCCCACTACCATGAATATTACATACCTAAAGGTAATCCTATCCCTAATCACCATCCTAATCCTCATACACAATGAGAACACCTACCAATCCCCCCCAACAAACAAAATAAGGTACCTAATATCATAAAGCCTAATCCTAATAATATATACCACCCTAATGATCCTAATACAAAGGTACCTATAACCAATACCCCCCTCCCAAACAAAAACAAAAAGAGAAATAATAAAGAACCTATACACTAAAGGTATACATAATACCTATATACCTAATCAATATAATTATATCCTATACCTCATATAATACACTAATACCATATATCATCATTACTATTAATACTCATATCATATAATACATATCTAAGATACATATACAAGGTATCCCCGGGGGTTTCGAAAATTTGAGGTACCTCAAGGCAATCCCCCTACCTTACTATACAAAACATACCACACTACTATATAGCTACTATACTCTAGAGCTACTTGGCTCATTTTAAGGTAATCACAAAAAGGCAATAAAAAGGCCCCTAATCTCCATAAAATCCTCATAATCCCAGTACCATTAATGGCCGCTTATTATATATATATATATATAAGGTAAGGTATGTGAAGGTAAATATGAAACACAGAACCCACAAGGATTTTCCATCCTACCGATTCTATTCAGATGGTAGGATTAAGAACAAAACAACCAATCACTTCATTAAGGTAAAAAACGTCATATGAAACTGGTTGATGCTAAAGGCAAACGTAAAGGTATCACTGTTCAGAAATACTTTGCCGAACTATTCCCTAACCTATATACTTGGGAAGATAAAAGGGGTACCCCTAAACCTACCTATATACCCATTAGGAAAGTTAATATATATAAGAAACGTAGGAAATATAATCCTAAGTTCATTAAGGCCATACAGGAGAAGGCAAATTATAAAACTTGGGATGAATTGGTTAAAGAATATAATATACCGATGGGTAGTATAGGTTATTTATTAAAGAAGGGTAAGGATAAACCCAGTGACCAGGTTATAATTAATATTGATAAGGTAATTATAAAGGGTTAGGTAATAAGGTCCTAGAGTTTATTGCAGTTATTGGCTAAGTATTTATATTAGCAATATTTGCATTAATTCTAGGACCTATGGTGTTATGGCAATCTCCATTCATGGCCTCAAGGGTTTAAAAATATAATCAAGGCCCTTAGGTACCCCTATAAGGCAATTGAGGATTTGCATATATAATATTTAATATTTATATTTGCATTGTAATAATAACTAATTAAAGATAAACTTATGAGAACAAGTATTTTAAACACTGAATTTAATTTTGCAAAGAGTATTAATCTTTCATTAATTGCTGCACCTGATGCCTACCCCGATTTTGAACAAAGTCTCAAGGATTACATTTATCCTATCCTTTCTGAAATCCAGGAAACCCAAATCCCAGAACGGTTAACCCTAATATCCATTAACATTATCGACCATGAGGAACGAGGCTTTCACCTATGGTCCTTTACCATTAAGGATCCCGATACACTTACCCCAGAAGAATCTTTAGAAATCTCTAATCAATTACATCAGGTATTTCCTTTCGATCCCGAAGCTTCACCAGAAATGCCCCTAATACATATATGGTCTACATTGGTCATGGTAACAGTTCCTTTCACTTGCTAATTAATCTTACTAAGCCTAACTTTGGTCCAGGCCTAACTTTGGTACTGGACCTTTTTATGTTCTTACTCTACACCTATTTTCAAAATCACTATCCATGGCCCTATATTAGGTAATTAGGCTCTAATACTCCTATACCTATAAGCCTTCTAGAATATTCCCTTAATGGCTTCCTATGAATTTTGAAGGACCTTAGAGAAATTTACTACTGGGTACCATTAATGGCCTATGGGGTATATAGGTATACCTAATCTGAACAACCTTACTCTCTATTCATACAGGTAATATATATAGCTACAAAGCGTGCGTGATTTTAAGCTTGAACGTACCTCCAAATTTAAGTGCAAATTTTAAACTACTTTTTAGGGTGCAATCTAAAAACCTCTCCAATTTTTAGATTTTTTGCAAATTTTAATTTTAAAATTTTTGATTTTTAAAAATTTCATTTTCTTGAAAATTTTTCTCTAAAATATTTGTGTAATCTAAATAAAGTTCTTATCTTTGTATCAGTGAAACAAAAGATATAAAGTTATGAAAAAGTATTTAGTTATTACAAACAATGAAAATTATTATCTTATTGAAGCTATTTCCTCAATGAGTGCAGCTAAAAAGTTAACATCTTATTTATTAAAGAAAATAATGTAACTTTAGACGAAGTTTTTGAGCTAATCAAAAATGTAGAGAATATTATAGATTTAACTAAGTTTAATTTAGAGGATTGAAAAATATCCTCTAAAAATTTTCAAAAAAAAAATCTCGAAAAATTTTGTAAATTAAAAAATAGTTCTTATATTTGCAATACAGAAATAAAACAAATTCCTTTTCTCTTTTTCTTATAAATCATTTAGTTTTATAGAGAAAAGGAAATAATAAAATAAACATAAAAACTAAATGTATTTTTATTATGTCAACAACAAAAGTAAATCAAGTGAGTGCAGAAAAAGCAATTGCAACAAGTAAAGCAAACGCAACTATTTCTTTTAATGAGTTGTTTAAAACAACTAAAGAAAAAACAAACGGACTATTAAAAACGTCTTTAGGACAAAAAACAGAGATTTATAAAAATACTCTATTTGAGGGCATGGATGAGAAAAAGAAAAAAGCAGCAAGAAAGAAAATAAGAAACTACACTTATTCTATGCTCTCTACAATAGTAGAAAATAAATCTGAAAAATTAATCAATGCTTTTTTAGATTTTTATAAATCTGCATACGTTTTGAATGATTTTTCATTTACTTCTATTGCAAGCGAAAACACTAAAGAAGAAAAAAAGGAGATTTTGAAAAAAGGTCTTGAAATTGTAAAAGGCTTTAATAAATAATACACTAATATAAGGGAGTATTTTAAATACTCCCTATTATAATCTAAAACATTATGATATTATTAAATATAGCTTTATTTGCTGTATTATCTCTTTTAATAAAGCAAATGTATAAGGACACAAAAGAAAGTTTAAATAACGAAGAAAACGAGTATTTTAAAGACTAAAATAAAAAAGGGACAAATAAAACTTTGTCCCTTACTTTTTATTTTCAAATGTTAAATTTAACGTAACCGTTCGCCCCTAAAACTACCAGGAAATTTTTGCTCTACGCATTAAGAGGTACCTTGAGGATTCTTCACCCTTTTAGTAGGCTATGATTTTACCTCCTCACATTAAAGGCCTACCAAGACTCCAATTACTGAGGTAATATATTATCTATACCATCCGAAAAGACCCATTCGAATATCGTTTTATAATATCCCTCTCCAGTATCATAATCTAAAGTAACAGAAGGAATAGGAGAACCTTCAGAAGAGTCCATATTCCAATTATATCCCACATATACCCAGTCATCTCTAAGGTACCAAAATTCATCAATAGAATATAACTCTTCACTCTTATCCTCAAGGTAATAGGTAGAACCTCCTTGGTTAATCTCAGGAATATAATTCTCCCAGAAACTTTTTCTCATAAGAATCCTTAATCGAAATACTAATAACCCACCACCATTCGTAAAGCTTGATAATAGGTTCCTTATATCAATACTATCTACCAACCAATTCTTATCACTCTGGGGAGATATCACAGGATAATGATCTAAGGGAACAAACTTCTTCTCACCTTGTCCTACCTGGATGCCAGATACTTGCATAGTAGGGAAGAAGGTCATACCAGGATCCTGAGTAATCCTCACTTGCTTCTCTACTCCATTACTCGTTCGGATATTGAGGCTCTCAGACCTTTCATCTAGAGAGAAATTTTCTTTCACCCTGATATTCACTTGAGCATTACCGTTACCTTCACTTGGAGATACACTTAAAAAACTTTTATTCATACACTTACATATTAAAGGTTTATATGGGGTTATAGTATAACCTCATATACTTCACACAAAGAAACCAGAGACCTAATATCCCTGGCTTCCCTTTCTATAAAAGGGTATCTAATATCTTCTTAATCCTATCCTTCCCAATAAGCCTTCTACCCTTCTTTCTCTCATAGAAGAATACATAATACTTCTGAAGTTCTTTCATCCAAGTTCTACTCCCTCCCTCCAATAAGAGTTCTATTCTCATCATATCTCTAGGATTAATCCACATTTGATACCAAACTCTATTACCCTCAGAACACCTTAGTATTCTCTTTTCACTATCATCTCTGATTCTTTCTACTGTTATCATAAAATCAATCAGTATAAATATTAAACTTCTTAGTAAAATAGCTCCTCCTATGAAAGGTAAATATGGAATCTTTCTTTATGTAATTGGATTAGCTCTACTCTATCTAAAAAGTATCCTAACCCAATAGTTGTTTCATAGTTTCCTTGCATAACAGGATCCATAGATCCTGCATCTATCCAATAGAATTGAGTACCCTCAATATTTATCTCTTCTCTTACATAAGGGATTATACTATCTTTCCCATCGCCATTCAAATCGGTATCATTACAGAATACTATCCTCTCTCCCTTACTCGGATCAATGGGCAGTATTTCGTCTAATACACTTTTTCGGATCAATAGAGAAAAATAGAAACCAAACCGAATATCGGTAGTTACATTAGCTATTTGAACCGTTGTAGTAGAGATACCGGGCATATTACCTGTATTATACTGAGAGGAGATATTAATATATACCTTCTTAGTAGAAATCCTTGGGACTACATTCTGATATCTTAATCTGACACTAGCAATAAAAAGGGGTACCTTCCTGGATTATTCTTACAGAAGCCTCTTTCCCTGTTGAGGATCTGATCCTCAACATCTCTTCTCGATCTTCTAGAGAGATGTTAGCTTTTGCATTTACGGTTACTTCTTGATTTCCATTTCCACTCTCTGGAGTGATGTTTAAAAAGTTCTTTTCCATACTCTAAATAATTTTTTAAGTTACATATACAAATAGTTCTCTCCTATTACACAGAGTTAGGTGATTATAAAGGGAGATCTCGAGATCTCCCTTTATACCTTAAATAACATTAAAAGCTTAAAAACATGAAAAAAGATTTTATTACAGTTAGCCCAGATTCTGGGCAAGAAAAGGGATCAGTTACTATAATTGCAGATCCTAACCCTTTTGCCAATGATAGGTCTACTAACCTATTAGTAAGGACTGCAGGGGATAAATCCCAAAAGGTTAGGATATTGCAAAATGGTACGCCTTTCTACACGGCTTCACTGATAAAATTTTCTGGTCATCCAAAGAATTTAGGTAATCTGGATTTTATACCTTATTTTAGTTTTGTAAATGTGGGTACTAATAATGATGGTTCCAATTATCCTATCTATAATTGTAATATTAAGAGGAATAAAAATTATGACCTCAGTTCAGATATCAAATACTTTCTGATGTGTACTTTTAGAGGAGATCTGTTAGAGGATTATGAACTTGAATTAGAAACACCCAGTGAATCTAGATCTCTCACACTTAAAAGTTCAGTTAGTGGATTAGGTCTTAAAAATTACGAAGGGGAAATATTCTTAAGTAATGGTACTGATATAGTAGATGAGGTATCTTTACGATTGACTAATAAGGCTGATGCCTCTGATTATAGGACCCTATATCAGATAATTTTTAATAACTAAAAAAAAGATCCCGGACCCTTAGAGAAGGTAATCCGGGATCTTCAACGGAATTTTACATCTATCTTTCTTATGGATGAAACATAATATTATAGTTTTATAGTTCTTCTTCTTTTCTTCGGTTTCTTTATTCTCTTCTACATTCACTTTTCGAAGACTGGGCAATCTAACTTCTCTTTTAAATTACGAATAGAGCAATTACCCAAAATACTAAGGCAAATGTAAGTCCTATTTTATTCTTCTCCCAGAATTTACCTTGATTAAAGTAGCAACCCAAATAAATTAAAGGGAAGCCCAATACCCCAAATATGATTATAACTGGGAATAGGATCAAGAACAATACGTACTGTATAAGTTCTTGAGTACTAGCAGACCAACCTCTGTAATTGTTGTTTGAATCGAAATAATGTCTCATAATCTCAAGTGTTTTAAGTATCTGATTAAACAATATATTGGGAACAAAGGCAAAACCAACCAAATACTGATGAAAGTAATAAATTCATTTAAACCTAAGTATCTTTTGCAAAGTTTAGCTAGAATTACTGCTGGCAGAAAACAAACTGCATATACCGTGTAAATAATTACCCACATTATTTTTCTTCTATTAAGTTGATTACCTTGGATAATTTGCCTTGAACTTTCTCTAATTTAGAGATTTCCCATCCTTTAATATCATCCCCATAAGAAGATAATTTCTCGATAGATCGTTTGATAGAGAAATATGCCTTGAACCTTTTAAACCTTTCCTCATTTTCAGGATTCATTGGTAAGGCAAATCCCTGAAGATTATTGCCTACTCTTTTATAAACTCCATCCAAGTTAGGCAATCGAGTTACCTTTACCTTATTACTCAGAGTAGCAACTCCCTCTTTTTTATCTACTGAAACTACTTCTACTTCTTCCATCAGTGTAGGATTCTCTGAATTTGAGTAGATTACCTTTGTTCCTTCTTTTAATTTTTCTTTCATAATTCGTTTGATTAATTGTTTATGCAAATATACTAAATTTATTTGATTATTGAAAATTATCTATTTTATTTTTAATAAATTCATAGGCATTGCCTTGGTAATCTTCTAGCATTTTGTATTCCTGTGGAGATAGAAATACTCCGTTTACTTTAAAAAGTTTTCTTAGATGCTCCGGTATAGTGCCTTGGTGAGTGATGTTATTGTATCTGATAATGTATAGATCCTTCTTATTCCGATCTATAACCCCTAAAGTGTTGATTGGTTGAAGTTTAGTTTGGTAAATTCCTCCGAAAGCCGAAGGAACCATTAAAATATCTCCGGGTACTCGAGTTATCCAATGAGAATAATCTGGAGTAATCACTGCAATTTTCTTCTCATTCTCAAGTTTTTTATCGTATTCCAAACGATTAACCCAAAAAGCACAGCTATAACAAACATCCTGAGCTTTCATAAGTTTAGGGATCTCTCGATTTATATCAAAATCCTCTAAATTAATGAGTTTGCCACATATACGGCATCGATTCATCCTATTCATATTGCATTATTTATAAGTTATATGGAATAATAGAACACAAAGAACTTAGAAAATAGGGATATGAGCAATACTGTTCAATGTTTATTGAATTTAAAACACTAAAGCTATGAAAGATAAATTAGCGAATGAGATGATTAAAGATCTGGCTAACCGATTGGGTATAGAACCAGCTCTCTTAAAAGCAGTACAATTAGTAGAAGCAGCTGGTAGAGATGGATTTTTAGCTGACGGTAGACCTCAAATTCTTTTTGAAGGACACATTATGTACAAGGAATTTCATAAAAAATTCCCAGATAGAGACTTAGATTATCTTTGTAAGAGATTTTCTATGGTATTTTATCCAAAATGGGATAAATCGAAGTATTTGGGAGGTGTACACGAGTATAAGAGACTCGAATTAGCCAAAGAAATTGACGAAGAATGTGCATTGAAGTCTGCAAGTTGGGGAATGTTCCAGATCATGGGATTCAATCACAACCTTTGTGAATGTAAAGATGTCTTCGAATTCGTTCATAAGATGTCAGAATCTCATGAAAAACAACTGGAATTGATGTATTATTTCATGAATAACTCGGGTTGTTTGAAAGAACTCAAGGAAAAAGACTGGGCAGGATTTGCCAAAAAATATAATGGCCCTGGATATGCCCAGAATGCTTACGATCAGAAATTAAGAAATGCTTACGAAAACTTCAAAAATAAGTTATGAAAAGATGTCACTTCAATAATTGGTTAGCAAAGTTGATTCTAGCCAAGAATTACACAGCAATAACTCTATTTTTCAACTCATTCTTCAAGTATGATGAAGAGGTATATGAATTGGATAATATAAATCATGAGTGTATTCATCAGGTACAACAGATAGAATGCTTTATTCTGGGATTGATTATTGGTATCATAGTAACTGGTTTGGGTGCTCCCTGGTGGGTTATCCCTATAATTGCTTTTGGATTCTTCTACCTATGGTATGGAATCGAATATCTGATAATCTTGGCTTTTGCTGGTTGGGATAAGCAGAATGATCGATATCACGATGTAAGTTTCGAAGAAGAAGCTCATTCGAATGATACCAAATGGGATTATCTCAAAGAAAGATTACCCTTTTCATGGATGTCTTACATAAAACTGAGAAGCTACAAGAAATGAAAAAATTAAAAGTATTAGGGGTGTCTGCGGGTGCAGGCATCCTTTTGTTTCCTTTTAGAAAGAATTTGATAGCTAATCTAGAAATTAGAGGAGTATTTTATACTAAGGGTCTAGAACAGTGGAAATTAAACTTTGGGGATATACCCTATTATAAAGAGGGAACTTTTCCAGACTGTAAGCCAGACATCATACTTTCAAGCCCAGATTGTGGAGCATCCTCCATTATGAGGCTTTCAAAAGTAAAAGAATTGGGTAATCCCCAAGAGAATAAATCCCTAAATCTAGTGATTCAATCAATCTTACATTATAAACCTAAGATATTTCTTATAGAAAACTTGCCTCGTTTGCTATCTCTGCTACCAAAGGAATACCTTCAAAAAACTTTCGAAGACTATAAACTTATTTTTCACGAAAGGTCGGTTTCTGATTATGGGAACTCACAGTTATCACGAAAGAGATTACTTATCATCGGAGTACATAGAAAAACCGGTAAGAAATATTTGAATGCTTTCAATGAAGTATTTCAAGTAAAAAACCCAACAATTACTAGAAATCTACTTAACGATTACCAGAATCCATTAAATTATAACATACCCTTGGATAAAACCCTGGCAATGTATGACTATCGAAAACTTCCCGAAAAGAAAAATCTTACAGTAAAGAAAATACATAGACTTTGGGTAGGAGCATTCCATGCTGAAAAGAAATGGCCAATTAAAACAGCAAAGATGAGTACCCTCCCAGGAGTATACAGATTGGAAGAAGATAAATCTCCCTTAACACTGAGACCTGCCGATAGACAATTCCGACCCGATGGTTATCCTCTTGGGATTTTGGATTTCAAGGCAATCATGGGATTTCCTAAATCCTACAAGATTTTCATGGATGAAGGCAATTATCTTTATTGGCTTAACAAGGCAAGGTATACAATTGCCAAAGGGGCAGTTGGAGAAATTGGGATTTGGTTTAAAAGGTGCATTAGAAACGCCTCCGATAAGTAGACTATTGGATTATACATATATATAACTAACTTAATACCATAAATATAATATGAAAACTTTACCAAGATTACCTGAGGATTTTATTAAAAACCTACCTGGTTCTAAAGTGAAATTAATATATAAATTAATGAAGTTAGAATCAGAAGTACTAGCTGAAGAATCTAAACTTAGTAGTGCTTTAGCTTCTTACTACTGGAGTTTGAACCCAAATTTAAAATCGGTTTCAAAAAACCGATTTTTATTGCCTAAAATGTTAAAATCATTCGAAGCTAAGAAGATGGAATATTTAAATTTACTAGATGCTTGCGCCTCTCAAATAGATGGTTGGTATGAAGCTATTTCACCAAAGTTGGTTGAAAAGAAACCGAGTAAGGCCCTAATATTAGGAGAAAATATTACTAGAAAGCATGCTAGGAGCTTAAAGACTAAGAGAACTAAGGTAAGTTGATGATTTGATTAAATGTTAAAGACTTTTAAAAGTGTCAAAAAGTACTAGAAGGGAAAAACTTCCTCCCTTTCAGGGATTCCTTCTTAAAAACCTTCTATACAATTAACCTCAATAGGTAGGTATCAATAATAATCATTATTCATTCTACCTACATTGGTTGATTCCATCAACCAATGTAATCAATGGTTGTATACAACCATTGATTGGAAATATATTATCTTGTATTCTTTATTCTTCTTTTTTTTAGGAGGTTTTTTTCTTCTTTTGTACTGGGTTTATTAAGATTACATTAGTTTATGAAGAAAGCCAAAAATATCGTTACGTTAATACTAATAGGATTTACTATTTACCTTTGCTTCAGGAATTACAAACTTTCTCGAGAGGTTAATTCTCTGGAACAAGCGGTCAATGAAATCCCAGATACAGTTTACATCAAGAAACCCTTTAAACCTGAAAAAAAGTTCTCAGAGGAAAAAGAACCAGATAGAATCTTAGTTTACGATAAGAAGAAGTCCGACTCTCTTCCTGATAATTCCATAAGACAAAATCTTATCAGTAAACAAGATTCTCTGGTTCAAGTTGTTTTGAAGAAAGATAAGTTGAACTTAAGTCTGTTCAATAAGGAGACTAATACTTACTCAACTAGATTATTCCAAATCGATCTAGATAAGTACAGTTATAACTGGTATGAAGGTCAATTAACCCAGAAAAGGATAAAGAGGTTTTCACTTAATCCTTACATCTACGGTAAATACAGACCTTTCAATAACTTGTTAGACATGGGTACTGGAATTGAGTTCAAGACTAACCGATTTAATTACAAACTCGGAATCAATGCTTTCTACTACCCGAAATTCCAATCGGGAATAGGTACTGATTTAGAGTTTTCAGTTCAATACAAATTTTGATATGGCAAAAAAGATTATAACAGAAAATACAAACCTTACAAGAGAGGAATTAGAGATACTGGCTAAAGTTCCTAATGATGTATTTCTCTTTAGTCTCTTTTGTTATGTGATACACCCAGTAAGAGGAAAGGTAAGATTCGAACTATATCCCTATCAGAAATCAGTATTATACCAATTCGTAAAAGAGAGATTCAACATTTTACTAAAGTTTCGTCAGGCTGGTATTACAGAACTTATTTCTATGTACTGCCTTTGGCTAGCGATGTACCATCCTAATAAGAAGATAAACATCATCTCTATTAAGGACACTACTGCTAAGAAGGTGCTCAAGAAGATTAAGTTCATGTATAAGAATCTCCCATGGTATCTTCAAACTCCAATCATAAATGGTAGGGCTGGAGAATTTGGATCTGCTTCCATGATAGAATTCGATAACGGATCTTTCATAGAATCTATCCCTACATCTTCAGAAGCCGGACGTTCAGAATCCCTTTCTCTTCTGGTTATTGATGAAGCGGCTATTGTAAGATGGGCAGCTCAAATCTGGGCCGCTGCATTTCCTACTCTTTCATGCTCGGTTGGCTCAACTCCTGTCTTTTTAAGAC
>ERZ857951.1496-NODE-1496-length-24191-cov-11.540603_pt1 | contig 24191 bp, 21 predicted proteins | sample MGYA00519759_ERZ857951 | MGnify/ENA primary metagenome ERZ857951 (study PRJEB31778, sample SAMEA3449377) | human gut metagenome | biome: human gut; feature: human-associated habitat; material: faeces | place: United Kingdom | collected 2010/2012 ...
TGCCGCACCTCGCTCGCCGTATCGGCACTTAGAATTATGCGGTATTGCCCTAAGCCACCAAAACCCAAAACAGGGGAAACAGCATCATAACATGCTGCCCCAAAGCAAGACACAAATTTTTAAGGAAGAGATCAAATTGGCAAACAAACCGCAAATTGATATCCCACTGGGGGAACCGGCTCAGCATAAACCGGACAGTAAAATCGATATCTCCTTGGATGACGACCAGCCGCCCAAGCTGCAGCCGGACCCGGCACCGGGGCAGATTTTGCAAACTGAAATGGAAATGGTAAACCGCCACCATGAGGAAGTCAAGGAGCAGCACCGCCGCGCGCGCGTGCAGCAGGAAGGGTAATTTTTATATGCAGGTACGTTTAACAACGCCGCTTACGCGGCAGGAGCTTGCCCCGCTGCACGCGGGGGATACCGTGCTGCTGACCGGCACCGTATATACCGCCCGCGATGCCGCCCACGCCCGTATGAACGAAGCGCTGGACCGTGGGGAACCGCTGCCGTTCGATATCAAAGGCGCGGCCATCTATTATGTCGGCCCCACACCGGAGCGCCCCGGCTGTGCCATTGGTGCGGCGGGTCCCACGACATCCGGCCGCATGGATAAGTTTACCCCGCGCCTGCTGGACCTGGGCCTTGCCTGTATGATCGGCAAGGGCAAGCGGGATGAAGCCGTAAAGGTCGCCGTTGTGCGCAACGGTGCTGTGTACCTGGCAGCCATTGGCGGGGCAGGTGCCCTGATGGCTGGCAGCGTAAAAAGCTGCGAGATCATCGCCTGGCCGGACCTTGGGTGCGAGGCTGTCCGCCGCCTGGAAGTGGTGGATATGCCCCTTACCGTTCTGCTGGATGCCCATGGCGGCGACCTGTACCAGTCCGGCCCGCAGGCATACCTGCAAAGCCTGACCTGATACGAAACCTAATATGACCCGTCTGCCTGCATTGACAAAAAGCGTGATACCTGCTAAAATACAAAGGTATTTTGAGCGGATATGGCGGAATTGGCAGACGCGCTGGTTTTAGGGTCCAGTGTCTACGACGTGCAGGTTCAAGTCCTGTTATCCGCACTGAATAATAAAAATCCGAACCTTTTCTCGACAGGGGAAAGGGTTCGGATTTTTGGTTTTCTTCAACAATCAAAAATGAGGATACAAATGAGTGCTGCATCTCGATTTTTCTCTCGGGACGCGGCACTTTTTAACTCTTTTGGTCAGTGGCAGCTCCCGGCACAGCCGCCTTTGTCCTCGTGGCAGGAATGGGAGCCGCAGGCGTGCTCTGCTTCGTGGGCATGATGATTGCAGTGGGCGTTGGGGTCAAAAACAAGCCGACCAGCCAGATAATCTGCGGCAGCGGCATCCGCACTGCCGGAAATACCGCCAAACAGCTGGATGCCAGCCTGCGCAAGGGCGGCCTGGGCACCGGCACCAATCCCGTCGCATAAAACCACATTGACCTGATGCTGAACCAGGAAGCCTACCAGCGCACTATGGCCCTGCCCGTTGGTGGAAACAACCTCGCTGCTCAAAATCAGGCCGTTTTCTGCATCGTAGATTTTGAATACGCCGGTGGCTGCCCAAAAAACGGAGCCGCCGGCCTTTGCTATTTGCTGCATGTGAGGATACTTCACAAAAGCTGACGCAATCCGGCGTGAACACAGCAAAAATGCCGGACATTTGTTGCCTGCCGCGGGAAACAAAGAGCAGATGCACCCAAGGAATCTGTGACAAAAAAGTGTAAATTTGGAAGCTTTGCAGGTTGAAAGCAGCACAAGGATATGATAAAATAAACTACATAGTTAAAGGAGTAAGATAAAACGAACAGACGTTATAAAATGATAAAATACATTGCAGCGTCTGTAAAAAACAAGGATGTCAGGTGATTGAGGTTGAAAACGTTGAACCAGAAGATGGAATACTTACGGAACGGCGTGCGGTACTGCCTGTTGCTGATTTTGTTGGTGCTTGCCTTTGCAACAGGTGCCCATGCGGCACAGGATGATTACTATTATCCCAATTATGATGCATCGGCCAATGGATGTGTGGACTTGATGAATTACGTCAAGCGTGTTACTGTTACGGTCAATGGTGTGGACTATACCCTGAACCAGCTGGACCAGATGCGCCAGCAGGGAACCCCGCTGACCATGCAGGTTGGCGATACCATCTCCTTCAACGTGCTGTTCGGTTTGCAGGGCCGCGCTTATGACCCGAACGATGCCACACTGGTGGATGAGTCCAATTCGACCTATGTGACCTATACCCATGATACAACCATGCTGGACGGCACAACGGTGGCAGCGGGCGGCCAGGCAATCCTGGATGACTCCAGCCTGATGAAAGAAAACACCACCAAGGGCAACAGCTACCTGCGTATGGATATCGGCTGGCTGCTGGATGCCTGCCCCGGCAACTATAATATCGAGTATACGGATGGCAACGTCAGCTTCTATCAGGGCGGCGAAAACAACCGCTATCTGTATGTTTACTTCCCGCACGGCATCGGCAATGATACCTATGCTGAGAACGGCTACTTTACCATTACCACAACCCTTTCCCGCACGATGGACAGCATTACCATCCCGGTACCCAACTGTTTTTTTGGTTCTCGTACCAGCTGGATCGTGTACGTTATGGTCAAGGAACATGTGGAAAACAGTTACTCCGGCAACATCAGCAGCTATGGCCGCATCACGGTCAAGAAAAAGTGGATTACCGATGACAGCAACCACGGCCCGGCCAGAATTGTGCTGACCTATACCCAGGATGGCCAGCAGCGCAGCGCCACCCGTACCATCACGGGGGATGGCACCGCTTACTTTGATATCCGCCAGGGCATGACCAACTGCAACATCAGCGAGGATATGACCGGCCTGGATGGCTATGTTTCCACCATGACCACCAGCGATGACGGCAAAACCTTTACCTTTACCAACGCCAAGCGGCAAAAGCTGATCGTGAGCAAAAAGTCCGCCACCGGCAGCGATGAACTGCCCGGCGCAAAACTGGTGGTTTACAGCGTAGGCTCCGATGGCACCCAGAGCGAGATCGACAGCTGGAAGACCGAAAGCACTCCGCACGAGATGCAGCTTTCGCCCGGCAACTACCTGCTGCGCGAAACTTACGCTCCGGCAGGCTATGCCATGACCAGCAATATTACCTTTACCATCAATTCGGATTTTACCGTTGCCGTAACTTCCAAATCCGGCAAGCTGGATGGCCAGACATTGACTGTTATTGACCAGCCACTGGAAGTCAAGCTTTCCAAGGTGGACCCCAACGGCAACTCTCTGGCAGGGGCTTCCATGACACTGACGGATAAGAACACCGGCAAGCTGGTTCACAGCTGGGTTTCCGGTACAGAACCGGAAAAGCTGGTGATGACCGGCAACACCGGCGAGGTGCTGGTGGCAGGTCATACTTACATCATGCACGAGGAAAGCGCCCCGGAGGGCTATGCTCAGGCTGCGGATGTAGAGTTCTACTTTAACGGTGACGGCACCATCCCCAACTGTGGCTACCACCTGGTCAAGATGGTGGACCAGCCGAGCGCAACGCCGACACCGAGCAATCCTTCGGAGAACCCGGACAAAACGCCCAACCCGGATGGTGATCCGACCCCGGGTAACCCCGGCGACGACCTGAATATGCCGGGTAACGCAATACCCAATGGCGATGGTGATACCCCCAAGATTAGCCCCACGGCCCCGCCGAATGTTCCGGCTTTTGCAAACGGTCAGTACGGCCTGCCCACCGGTGACAGCCCGGTGATGTGGATCTTCCTGGCGCTGGCAGTTGTATGTATTGGCGCGGCTGTTGGTGTGACCGTGGTGCGCAAAAAGAAAGAAAACGGCGATGATGCCTCGCATTCCGACAGGGGGTAAGCATGAACAGACAAAATCCCTCTTATAGCGGGCAGCCCCGCCGCTCCACAGGCAGCAGTACCCACCACAAATCCAGCGGAAAGCAGTACACCATGTACCGTGAGCCGCCGGAGAAAGACCCCAAGCCGCGCCGTCGGCGCAGTACGGATGGCGTAACGGCAGCGCAGCTTTCCAAGTTTATTGTACCGGCGCTGCTGGCTGCCGCGGTGGTGTTCCTGCTGTTGTTCTTCTGGCAGTGGACAAGCTACCAGAAAAGTGATGAAGAATACCAGACCCTACGCACCCAGCTTGTCTGGATGGATACCAGCACCGGCGGCGATAACGCCCCGGCTTCCCGCCTGGACTTTACCGCGTTGAAAGAGCAGAACCCGGACGTTACCGCATGGCTCAGTGTGCCGGGGCTGGAACTTTCGCTGCCGGTGGTGCAGAACGAAGATTCCAACTATTACCTGCGCCGCAGCTTTTCCGGTGCAAGCAGCAACGATGGCTGTCTGATCCGCCCTTCGTGGGATTCCACCAGCTGGGCGGACGGTCTGTGCCATGTGATCCATGGCCACAACATCCATAACGGCGCCATGTTCGGCAAGCTGGATGCTTACCGCAAGCAGGATTTTTACAGCGCAAACCCAACGTTTACCCTGTACACGCCGGATGGCGACTACCTGTGCCGCATCTTCTCGGCACACGATGCCAAATCGGACGACCCGTGCTATGCGCTGGATTACAGTGAGGGCGAGGATTACGATGCCTTTTTGCGGTATCTGAAAGAACTTTCGCTGTATGATACCGGCGTGGATGTTCCCAGCGGCAGCCATATTCTGACGCTTTCCACCTGCCGCTCCGCCTATGCTTCCAACAACCAGCGCTTTGTGGTACACGCCATCATGGAACCCATCAATCACGCGCAGTAAGGTTGCGGGATAGCGAGACAAAAGCACCCGAAATGATAAGACAAATATAAGGCAACACCGCACAATTCTCGCCTTGCGGCTTAAGCACCGCTCCGGCAGCTGCGGCACGGCATCTGCGTTGCCAAAATGCTCGATAATGTCGGGTTGCGGTACCCGCATCGTGCTTCGGGGGCAAAAGCCCCTCGCACTCTGCGACCGCTGCCCCTGCTTCGGTTCGCTGTTTCCGCCACTGGCGGCGCTCACCTTTGCAGCATCCAGTATTATCTGCGCTTTTGGCTTGGCATCTGCCGCACCTCGCTCGCCGTATCGGCACTTAGAATTATGCGGTATTGTCTTAGATAACCGCCCGTCTGTTTGGAATATGACATTCCGGCAGGCGGGCGGTTATTTTGGTTTTGTATTTGTATAGCATGAAAATTGGGCAGAAACCCTGCCCAATTTGTAGGGAACGGTCTTGAACGTTCCGCGGGATGAGGATTGGCACACACAAAAATATCTGGCCTCAACGTTGAGGAACGGTCAAGACCGTTCCCTACAGAGCAATAAAAAATATCATCTAAAACAACCAAGGCCCGCTGCATCCCAAAATCCTGTGCAACGGGCCTTGATCTTATTTTGTATGTAATACGAGATTAAAGTTTCTTCGGTTCCTTCTTTTCAAAGAAGGAACACAAACCCTCGTAAAAAATCACACTCTCACCATGTTGCGGGTAATCTCGGCCAGGGAATGTGCACCGCACATACTCATGGTGTCGGCCAGCTCACCGGCCAGCTTGTCCACATACACCTGAACACCCTCGGCACCGGCACCGTAAATGGCGTTCACAAAGGGGCGGGCAATCAATACGGCGTCTGCGCCAAGGGCCAACGCCTTAAATACATCCACACCCGTGCGGATGCCGCCATCCACCAGAATCTTGCAGCGGCCATTGACGGCCTCCGCAATTTCCGGCAGAACTTCTGCTGTGGCGGGCACCTGGTCCAGAACGCGCCCGCCGTGGTTGGAAATCACGATCGCCGAAGCACCGGCTTCCACCGCTTTCTGCGCGCCGCGTGCCGTCATGACGCCCTTGATAATGAACGGAACCTTGGCATCCGCAATAATGCCGCGCAGCTCCTCCACCGTTTTGCTGCCGGCGGGCGGGTTCAGGTTCTTCAAAAACGGCAGACCGGCGGCGTCAATGTCCATGGCAACGGCAAACGCGCCGGTGGCACGCACCAGGGCCATCTTTTCTGCAATCGTCCCGGCATCCCAAGGCTTTACGGTTGGAATGCCAAACCCGGCATTGGCTTTTACCGCCTTGCAGGCACCCACCATAACCGCGGGATTGGTGCCGTCACCGGTGAAAGCCAGGATCCCGGCATCGTGGCAGGCGGGAACCAGAATATCATTGTACTCCAGGTCGGTGTACTTGGTGCCGTAATGCAGCTGCATGGCACCCACCGGCCCGGCAAAAACCGGGATGCGGTAACTGTGGCCGAACATTTCAAGCGTGGTGTCCGGCTCACCCGATTCGCAAATGGTGTCCATGTTCACCCGCACGTTCTGCCATGCGCTGTAATTGCGGATGGCAACATCACCCACGCCCTTGGCACCGGGACCCGGCACCGTGTTGCGGCAGGCACGCCCATCACACACAGGGCACGCTTTGCAGGGCCCCATCTGGCCACGCGCTGCAGTAAGTACTTCGTTATACGTCATGGTCGTTTGCTCCTTTGTGGCGGCAAAAGCCGCAGTGTTTGCTCACTGCCATTGTAGCCTATTTGCCGCAAACCCGCAAGTGCATTTTGCCCGCCGCACAGGGGGCTACCCAAATACCTGTTGGTGTGCTATGATATTATTGATAACATAACAAGGTTTAGCGCCAAATGCCCGTGCCTGCACGGAAAAATACTTATCCGTTGGGAAAGCCGAAAAAAGCAAAAAAATGGCCTGTTTTTGCAATGTGGCGGACTTTTTGAATTTCCGGTATCCCCAAAATGGATGTACAATAGAAAGGAATCGCTATGAAATTTTCAGAAATGAAGTACGAACGCCCGGACCTGGATAAGGTTCTGGCCCAGTGCGAAGAGTATGCCAAAAAGATGGCCGCTGCCCAGAGCGGCGAAGAACTGGTACAGCTTTACCGCGAAGAAAACACCATGATGGCCCATTACCACACGGCATCCTGCCTGGCATCCATCCATTATACCCAGGATACCCGCGATGAATATTGGAGCGGGGAACAGGAATGGTTTGATGCAACCGGCCCGGCGGTCAGCAATGCAGCACGCAATGTTGCGGAGGCGATTCTTTCCAACCCGCACGCCAAAGCGCTGGAAGAAGCGTTCGGTACCCGCATTCTGCCCAGCCTGCGCAACCTGGTGCTGAGCATGGACGACCGGGTGATCGAACTGCAGAAAGAGGAAAATGCCCTGACCAGTGCTTACCAGAAATTGTACGGCGGTGCAATGGCGGAGCTGGATGGCAAACAGCTGACCATCCCGCAGCTGACGCTGTATAAGCAGAGCACTGACCCCGTCATGCGCCGTAAGGCTTACGAGGCGGAAGCCGTTTACTTTGACGCCCACCGCGCCGAGTTTGACGAGATCTATGATAAGATGGTCAAGAATCGCAACGAGCAGGCACGCATCCTGGGCTACAACGATTACAGCGAGCTGAGCTATATCCGCATGAACCGCATCGGTTACGGCCCGGCGGAGGTTGCCGCGTTCCGCCAGGAAGTGGTGGAGCAGGTGGTGCCCATGATCCAGAAGGCTCTGGCTCTGCGCAACAAGCGCACCGGCATTGAGAACCCCATGTTCTGGGACAGCACCATCAGCTTTGCGGACGGCAACCCCGTGCCGCACGGCAGCTATGACGAGCTGATGGCCGGTGCCCGCAAGATGTACCATGAGCTCAGCCCCGAAACGGCAGAGTTCATCGACTTCATGCAGGATAACGAGATGTTCGACGTTCTCAGCCGCCCCGGCAAAATGAGCGGCGGTTATGAGGAAATGCTGCCCGATTACAAGACCCCCTTCATCTTTGCCAACTGGAACGGCACGGCGGGGGATGTGGATGTGCTGACCCATGAAGCAGGGCATGCGCTGGAAGGCTACCTGGCTGCCCGCAGCCCCAAGAACATCCCCGAAGATATCCAGTGCCCCGGTATGGAGAGCGCCGAGATCCACTCCATGAGCATGGAGTTCCTGACCGCCCCGTGGCATCACCTCTTCTTTAAGGAGGATACGGATAAATACGAGCTGCTGCACGCCGAGGACAGCTTTATCTTCCTGCCATACGGCTGCATGGTGGATGAATTCCAGCACATTATGTATCAGCAGCCAGATCTTACGCCGGATGAACGCAATGCCGTCTGGCTGGAGCTGGAAAAGAAATACCGCCCCTGGAACAAGTTCGGCGACCTGCCGTTCTATGGCCGCGGCGCAGGCTGGCAGCGCCAGCTGCATATCTTTGAATGCCCGTTCTACTATATTGATTACTGCCTGGCAACCGCCATTGCCCTGCAGTTCTTTGTGGCCAGCCTGAAGGACCACAAGGACGCCTGGCAGCGCTATATGAAGCTGACCAACCTGGCCGGTATGGCAACCTATACCGAGCTGGCCGAAAGCGCCGGAATGAAAGCCCCCTTTACCAAGGGCAGTCTGACCGAGCTTTCCCGCGCGGTGGCAGATTGGATCGAGCAGCATCAGGTAAGCTAAAACAGAATAAGCATCACTTTTATGCCGCAGGCTGTGTGCCTGCGGCATTTTTGCTGCCATTTTTGAAGCAGTGGGAAAGAACCAGATAAAATGTATTGACTGACATAATATTATATGATATATAATATATAGAACAAAATAATCCCGGCAGAGCCGCCGCCACACGCAGCGGCACTGCCGGGCTAATACAACAGGGAAGGGGGCACCCACATGAGCTTTACCACAGGCGCGGCGCTGCTGGATGCCGTGGTGCTGGCGGTCGTATCGCGCGAGGAAGAAGGTACTTATGGCTACAAGATCACCCAGGAGATCAAGCAGGCGCTGGAATTGAGCGAATCGACACTGTACCCGGTGCTGCGGCGGCTGCAAAAAGATGGCTGCCTGACCATTTACGATGAACCGTTCAATGGCCGCAACCGCCGCTATTACAAAATTACCCCGCTGGGGCGGCAGCAGCTGGCAGGCTACAAGGCAGAGTGGAAAGTTTACGCCGCCAACATTGACCATATTTTTGGGGAGGATGCAAAATGACAAGGCAGGAATATATGCAGCAGCTGGCAGCTCTGCTGGCCGCAATGCCGGAAGCCGAACGCCGGGATGCCCTGGATTATTACGAAGAATACTTTGATGCTGCAGGCCCCGAAAAAGAGGCCCAGACCATCCAGGAACTGGGCAGCCCCCAGAATGTGGCGGAAAAGATATGGGAGGGTACCGGGGCACAGTTCGGCACGCCGATGCCGGATAACAGCATGCCAGAACAGGGCAGCAGACGCAGAAAAAGCCCGGTGTGGATTGTGCTGGCTATCCTTGCAATTTTGATTGTTGTGCTGCTGGTGTTCATCGGCTCTTTCAAAATTGTGACAAAATATCAGTACAGCATTGCAGAGAGCGCAACGGCAGAAGAAGTTCCCCCGCAGGAAACCACCGGGGGAGCAACAGAAAATATGGACGAAAGCACGGATGAAAATACCGAAACAGCCATCACAAAGGAAAGTGCAAAAAGCGAAAGCACCAATCGGTTGGAAAGCAGCACGATGACGCTGGATGCAAAGCAGGTCCAAACGATGGTACTGGACCTGGACTGCGGTGAGGTTGCTTTTGTGCGCAGCAATGCAGCAGATGAGATAACACTCCGGTTTGAAAATTTCTATTCCGACTGGCTGGAGCGTACCGTGGACGAGAGCGGCTTTAGCGTGCGGTACAAAATACCCAAAGGCTATATTTCCGGCAGTGACCCCACGCCCACGCTGAGCATCGCCCTGCCGGAGATAGAACTGGAACAGATAGAGCTGAATCTGAACCTGGGCAGCGCCGACCTTGGTACACTGAAAGCCAAAAGCATACAGGCAGACCTTGCCCTCGGCAGCCTGTATGCGGATGAGCTGCAAACCGGGCAGCTGGATGCAACGCTTGCCCTGGGCAGTGCAGAGTTTGGCACCGTGCAGGCAGAGCGCGTGACAATTGAAAACGCCCAGGGCGATGTGACGATCAGCCGCCTGGTGGGGGCCAGCCAGGTGCAGGTAACCGACCAGCTGGGCAATATTGCCCTGACCCTGGGGGAAAAGGCAGACGGTTACAGCGTGCAGGCTGCATGCGGCCTGGGCAGCATTACGGTAAGCGGCGCCAAGCAGGCAAGCCCTTACAGCGCCAACAGCAAAGCAGCCAACGCTGTGATTCTGGATGCCGCGCTGGGGGATATTACCCTGAACTTTGAGGAATGAGCGGGGAAAAGAGCATCACATGTGCGGCATGCCGGAACGCGTTTGGAGCCCGTTCCAAACGGCGGACGGGTGCCGATGTGCAAAATGTTTTGATTAGTCATACTCTTGTGCCTGGCCATGGTGCAGTTTATACAACTTTTGCCCAAAAGGCCAAAAAAAGATTTAATGCAACAAATTTTGCATATTGTACGCGAATGTGGTACAATAACCAATAAGCAAATCAGGCAACGAAAAGGGTAAAGGAGAATTGCGAAATGGCGTATTATTTTAGTGAACCGTCCCGTACCTTCGGCGAGTATCTGCTCGTCCCCGGCTATTCCTCTTCGGAGTGCATCCCCACGGCAGTCAGCCTCAAAACCCCGCTGGTCAAGTACCGCAAGGGCGAAGAAGCCTGCCCCCTGACCATGAACATCCCCATGGTTTCGGCTATCATGCAGTCCGTTTCCGGTGAGAAGCTCGCCATTGCCCTTGCCAAGCAGGGCGGCGTTTCTTTCATTTACGGCTCCCAGTCCGTTCAGTCCGAGGCTGATATGGTTCGCCGTGTCAAGGCTTACAAAAAGGGCTTTGTCACCTCTGATTCCAACCTGCCGCCGGAGGCTACCCTGGCTGATGTGTTGGACCTGAAAACCCGTACCGGCCATTCCACCGTCGCCATCACGGCTGACGGCACCCCCCACGGCAAGCTGCTGGGCATTGTGGCATCCCGTGACTACCGCCTGTCCCGCATGAGCACCGATCTGAAAGTGACTGAGTTCATGACCCCGCTGGACAAGCTGGTTACCGCACCGGCCAACACCAGCCTGCATGACTGCAACGATATCATCTGGGATAACAAGATCAACTCTCTGCCGCTGGTAGACGAGCAGGGCAACCTGCAGTATATGGTTTTCCGCAAAGATTATGATTCCCACAAGGAACATGCCAATGAGCTGCTGGATGCCAACAAGAGCTATGTTGTCGGCGCCGGCATCAATACCCGCGACTATGCCGAGCGCGTGCCCGCCCTGGTGGATGCCGGCGTGGATGTGCTCTGCATCGACTCTTCCGAAGGTTACAGCGAATGGCAGTCCCGTACCATCGCCTGGATCCGTGAGCATTACGGCGACAAGGTAAAGGTCGGTGCAGGCAACGTGGTGGACCGCGAGGGCTTCCTGTTCCTGGCAAAAGCCGGTGCAGACTTTGTCAAGATCGGCATTGGCGGCGGCTCCATCTGCATCACCCGCGAAACCAAGGGCATTGGCCGCGGCCAGGCAACCGCCGTTATCGAGGTTGCCAAAGCCCGCGATGAATACTATGAGCAGACCGGCATCTATATCCCCATCTGCTCCGATGGCGGCATTGTGCATGACTACCACATCACCCTGGCATTGGCAATGGGCGCTGACTTTGTTATGCTGGGCCGTTACTTTGCCCGCTTTGATGAATCCCCCACGAACAAGCTGCGCGTTGGCGGCAACTATGTGAAGGAATACTGGGGCGAAGGTTCCAACCGTGCCCGCAACTGGCAGCGCTATGACCTTGGCGGTGCCCAGAAGCTGAGCTTTGAGGAGGGCGTTGATTCTTACGTTCCGTATGCCGGCCCGCTGGCCGATGGCGTGCAGACCACGCTGTACAAGGTGCGTTCCACCATGTGCAACTGTGGTGCGCTGTCCATCCCGGAACTGCAGCAGAAAGCCCGCCTGACGGTCGTTTCTTCCACCTCCATTGTGGAAGGCGGCAGCCATGACGTTATCCTGAAAAACAACCCGAACAATGTTTAAGCTGTTCCGGGTTGGGGCACCACGGCCAGCAGAATTTGCGCTTGCAATCTGATAGGATTTGTGGTATTATAACCAACATGAGATGCAAAGGGGCAGCTACCAATACAGCTGCCCTTTTTTGCACTTTTGCGGGTTCAGGCGGTAACATTGTGCGTTTTAACCGCCTGGGGCCGGGGACTCAGCCACAAAACAATCAGGGACGCGGCAGAATGGCTGCGCCAATTAAGAGAGGGAAAGAATTATGAAAAAATTTGCCTGCGCTGCGCTGAGCACTGCACTGCTGGCCAGCATGCTGGCTGCCTGCGGCAGCTCCGCATCCACCACCCCAGCGGCTTCCTCCGCTGATACATCCTCCGATACCGGGGCATCTTCCACCGAAGCTGCCGCTTCCACCGGGGCTGCAGCAGATGGTTCGCTGCACGTTGCCATGAACACCGATATCCAGACGATGGATGTGCACAAGACCAACAACGACTACATGGTGCCGCTGAATATCTTTGACCGCCTGTTTGAGATCAAAACCAATGCGGACGGCTCCACTGAGCTGGAGAAGAGCCTGGTGGAAGACTACACCGTTTCGGACGACGGCCTGACCTATGATTTCACCCTGCGCAGCGGTGTTACGTTCTCTGACGGCACCCCGCTGACCGCCAACGATGTCAAGTATACCTTTACCCGTATGCTGGCCCTGCCGGACAGCGTGCAGACGGATTATGGCTCTGCCATTGCCGGTGCGGAAGCTGTGATGGATGGCACTGCCACCGACCTGGAAGGCATTCAGGTGATTGATGACACCCACTTTACCGTTACCCTGTCGGATCCGTTTGCCGGTTTCCTGTATGAGCTGGCAACCGCTTCCTGCTCCATCATGAGCGAGAAGAACGTGGAGGAAGCAGGCGACCAGTTTGGTATGGACTGCTCCAAGACCATCGGCTCTGGCCCGTATGTGGTCACCAGCTGGACCCGCGACAGCAGCATTGTGCTGGATGCCAACCCCAACTACTGGGGCGAAAAGCCCAGCGTGCAGCATGTGGAAATTTCCATCGTGCCGGATTCTTCCACCATGAGCATGATGTTCCAGAACGGTGAGCTGGATATCCTGGACTGCGATTACATTGACGCTGCCGTTGTCAACTCTACCTACAAGACCCAGTATGCCGATGATATCGTAACCTCCAACCGTCTGGGCACCACCTACATGGCTCTGAACGAGAATGTGGAGCCGCTGAACGATGTCAAGGTCCGCAAGGCCATCCAGATGGCCATTGACCGCCAGACCATCCTGGATACCGTGTATAACGGCGATGGCAACCTGGTGGACGGCATTTACCCCAAAGGCCTGATCGGCTACACCGGGGACAACGAGGGTTGGTTGAAGTACGACCCCGAACAGGCCAAGAGCCTGCTGGCCGAAGCCGGTTACGCGGATGGCTTTACCATGGAGATTGCTGCCGATAACTCCAGCAGCGATTCCACTCTGCTGGTCATCCAGATCGTGCAGCAGTACCTGCAGCAGATCGGGATTAACGCCGAGATCAAGAGCTATGACCCCGCCAGCTGGCTGGATCTGCGCAAGAGCGGCGATATGGTCAGCTTTGTCAGCTCTTGGACGGCCGACTATAACGACCCGGATAACTTCATTTACACGTTCTTCGGTACCCCCGAAAAGAGCAATGTGCGCAGCCTGAACTACTTTGACACCGACGTTATGAGCCGTGTTGCTGCCGCCCGCGGCATTGTGGACGACACCGAACGCCTGACCGAGTACGCCGCGCTGGAAAAGCAGATCGTGGAAGAGGACGCTGCATGGGTACCCATGTTCAGCCGTTCCCACCTGTTTGTTAAGGGCAACCGGATCGCCTCCTTCACCCCGCACTGGGCCGGTTATAACGATACCCAGTATATCAACGTTACCTTGAAGTAATTTTTGGACAAAAAAAGTTACAAATAATGCAATGCAGGCTGCGACCACAGGTTGCAGCCTGCATTTTTTATGTTATAATTTTAATGCTTGTATATTTTACAGCATAAAAGTGTAAAAATATACAGTCGCTCAAACAGACTGTCCATAAGGTAAAACTGTATTCTGCCTGGCAGGAACCGTAGGGGCGCACATTGTGCGCCCACGTTAGCGCTTTTTATAAAAGCGCTGTGCCGAAGCAACGCCTGCGGGGAAAATGATATTCACCTGCACAGAGCATGGTTTTAACCGATTGGCAGTTTGGAAACAGCGGCTGTGAGGGACAAAAGGGGAGTGACTCCGTGTGAAAAGCGTGATAAAGCGCATTTTGGGCACCATTCCGGTGCTGATCGGCGTGGTACTGCTCATCTTCATCATGCTGCGCATTGTTCCCGGCAATGCGGCGGCTATGCTGCTGGGTGAACATGTGGACCAGGCCACCATTGAACGCCTGACTGAAGTGATGGGGCTGGATAAGCCGGTGATCGTGCAGTTCTTTGACTATCTGGCCGGGGCGATCCATGGGGACCTGGGCATCAGTTATAAATATAACCGCGCTGTTACCGATATGATCATAGAGGCGTTCCCCTACACGCTGGAACTGGCCCTGCTGGCGGCGCTGTTCGCCTGGGTGCTGGGCCTTGGCACCGGTATTATAGCAGCCATCAGGCAGAACAGCCTTGTGGACCACCTGTTCATGGGCGTTTCGCTGGCTGGCGTTTCCATGCCTATTTTCATGGTGGCGCTGCTGCTGCAATACCTGTTTGCCTTCAAAATCAAGGCATTCCCGCTTACGCTGGATGGTACCTTCCTTTCCATGATTCTGCCCGCCATTGCCCTGGGCTGGAACAGCGCAGGCAGCATTGCCCGTATGACGCGCTCCAGCCTGCTGGAAGTGATGCAGGCGGATTATATTGATACCGCCCGTGCCAAAGGCCTGCGCAAGCAGGCGGTTATTCTGGGCCATGCGCTCAAAAACTCCATGCTGCCGGTCATTACCATGATGGCATTGCAGTTTTCCGGCATGCTGTCCGGCGCGGTTATCACCGAGAGCATTTTTGCCATTCCCGGCATCGGCCGCCTTGCCACCACAGCGATCCAGAACCGTGATATGCCGGTGCTGCAGGGGACCGTGCTGTTTACCACCGTGCTGGTCATTGCAGGCAACCTGATTGCGGACCTGCTGTATTCTGTGCTGGACCCGCGCATCAGAAAGGAGGCATAAGCCATGGCAGACGAAATGTTGAAAAATGCCCAGCCGCAGGAACTGGAAAGCCAGATCGGCGAAGAGGACGGCCTGAAAGAACAGCTGTTGCGCATGTGCCGCCAGAACAAGCTGGCTGCCTTTTCGGCTGTGCTGATTCTGGTTGTCATCCTGATAGCTATTTTTGCTCCCGTTCTGGCCCCCTATGGTGAGGCTGAGCAGGACCTGATCAGCCGTTTGCAGGGCCCCAGCGCTGCCCACTGGTTTGGCACGGATGAACTGGGCCGCGATGTGTTCTCCCGTATTTTGTATGGTTCGCGCCTCTCGCTTACCATCGGCATTCTGCCCAGCATCATTTCGCTGGTGGTGGGCATCTTCTTTGGCCTGCTGGCCGGTTACTTTGGCGGCTGGGTGGATTATGTCATCATGCGCCTGGCGGATATTATGCTGTCCATCCCGTCCCTGCTGCTGGCCATGGTGGTTATGTACACCCTGGGCCAGTCCACCGTCAACCTGTTTATCGCGCTTTCCCTCACCAGCTGGGCCAGTGTGGCCCGCGTGGTGCGCAGCCAGACCCTGAGCCTGAAGGAGAGCGAATATGTTGAGGCTGCCCGTTCGATCGGCGTCAGCAACGGAAAAATCATGCTCAAGCATATCCTGCCCAACTGCATTCCCTCATTGATCGTTCTGTTTACCCTGAATGTTCCCTCTGCCATCCTGTCTGAAAGCTCGCTGAGCTTTTTGGGCATCGGCGCACAGCCCCCGGCAGCATCCTGGGGCCTGATGGTCAACCAGTCCAAGCAGTTTTTGTTCACCCAGCCCTGGCTGGCCTTGGCACCCTGCATTGCCATTATGATCGTGGTGCTGGCGTTCAACTTTTTGGGTGACGGTCTGCGCGATGTGCTGGACCCCTACATGAAGAACCAGTAACGGCGGGGGAGAAGTAAAAGATGGAAAATAATAATAATGTTCTGGAAATCCGCGGCCTGAACTCCTATTTCTTTACCGAAAAAGGCGTGGCCCCGGCGGTGGATGGCCTGGACCTGGATATTCCCAAGGGCAAGATCATCGGCCTGGTGGGGGAGAGCGGCTGCGGCAAAAGCATGACCGCCAAATCCATTATGGGCCTGCTGAAATACCCCGGCCGCGTGGCGGGCGGCAGCATCCGGTTTGAAGATCAGGACCTGACCAGACTTTCGGATAAAGAGCTGCGCAAGATCTGCGGCAATGATATTTCGATGATCTTTCAGGAGCCGATGACCAGCCTGAACCCGGTGCTCAAGGTGGGCCGCCAGGTGCGCGAAACGCTGCTGGTGCATAACCCGACCATGAGCAAGGCGGAAGCCAAGCAGCGCGTGGTGGAAATGTTCCAGCGTGTTGGCATCCCCGAAGCGGAAAAGCGCTATGACTGCTACCCGCACGAGCTTTCCGGCGGCCTGCGCCAGCGCGTGATGATTGCCATGGCCATGGTATGCAAGCCCAAGCTGCTGATTGCTGATGAGCCCACCACCGCACTGGATGTGACAATTGAAGCCCAGATCCTGCGCCTGATGAAGGAGCTGCGGGACGAAACCGGCATGAGTGTGCTGATCATCACCCATAACATGGGCGTTGTGGCGGAAATCTGTGACTATGTGTATGTCATGTACGCAGGCAAGATCATGGAACAGGCCGAAACCTTTGAGCTGTTTGACCATACCATGCACCCCTATACCAAGGGCCTGCTGGATTCCATCCCGCGCATTGGCCAGAACGCCGAGCGGCTGCACACCATCCCCGGTGTGGTGCCCAACCTGCTGCACCTGTCGCAGGGCTGCCCGTTCAGCAACCGCTGCGAATATGCCACCGACCAATGCCGCACGGAAAAAGCGCAGCTGCATCCCGTTGCACCGGATCATCAGGTGCGCTGCTTCCGCTGTGAGGAGGAACACCAATGAGCGAGGTAAAACACGAAGTTCTTTTGCAGGCAAAAGGTATTTATAAAAACTTTGAAACCAGCAAAAAAGACCAGGCTGTCCATGCCCTGACCAATGTGGATCTGACCCTGTACCGCGGCGAAACGCTGGCCCTGGTGGGGGAGAGCGGCTGCGGCAAAAGCACCCTGGGACGCACTCTGATCCGCATGCTGCCCGCAACCAGGGGCAGCGTGACCTTTGAAGGGCAGAACATCACCGCCATGAAGGATAAGGAATTTGCCCCCCTGCGCCGCCGGATGCAGATGGTCTTCCAGGACCCGTATGCCAGCCTTGACCCGCGCATGAAGGTGCGGGATATCATTGCCGAACCGCTGGAAACCTATCATGTATGCAAAACCAAAGCCGAAACCACCCACCGCGTGCTGGAATTGATGCAGGCTGTTGGTGTACCGGCAGAGTTTTTGAACCGTTACCCGCACCAGTTCAGCGGCGGCCAGCGCCAGCGCATCGGCATTGCCCGCGCCATTGCGCTGCAGCCGGACCTGATCGTCTGCGATGAACCGGTCTCCGCATTGGATGTTTCGGTGCAGAGCCAGGTGTTGAACCTGCTCAAGGACCTGCAAAAGCAGTACGGCCTGACCTATCTCTTCATCGGGCATGATCTTTCTGTCATCAACTTTATTGCGGACCGCGTCTGCGTAATGTTCCTGGGCCATGTGTGCGAGGTTGCCACCAAGGAAGAGCTCTACAGCCGCCCCATGCACCCCTATACCGCCTTTTTGATGGATGCCATCCCGCAGGCGGATCCACACCGCCGCAACCTGCACCGCCGTGTGCTGATGGGCGAAGTGCCCAGCCCGGTCAACCTGCCGTCCGGCTGCTGCTTCCATACCCGCTGCCCTTACGCAACGGAGCGCTGCCGCACCGAGGTTCCGGAGCTGCGGGAATGGGATGGCCGTATGGTTGCCTGCCACCGCGCGGGCGAAAACTGGGACTGAGATAACACAGTGAGGAAATAACAATGCAGGCAGTAATCAACGTGGCCATAGCGCCGCTTACCACAAACCCGGCCCTCTGGGCGCAGAACCCGCAGCAATCCCGTCTGGTGGATGAACTTTTGCTGGGCATGCCGGTGGAAATTACCGGCGAAGCCGAACAGCACATGGTACCGGTACGCACCTTTTACGGCTATACCGGCTGGGTAGCACAGGATGCTTTGCTGACTGGCCCCAAGGCGGAAGAATGGCTGGTTCAGCCGCAGATGGTGGTCATAGCCCGCTGGGCTGATGTGCTGGCGGAACCCCGTGTGCAGGGGGCCTGCGTGGCTGCTGGCCTGCCCTTGGGCACCCGCGTGGCCGTGCAGGGGGAGCCGGAAGACGGCTGGCAGGCCGTAACGCTGCCGGATGGCCGCACCGGTTACCTGCGTGCGGACGCGCTGGCCCCGCTGTACACCCAGCCCTGCGAGCAGGACCAGGAAAAGCTGCGTGCAGCCATTGCCCAGGCAGCCAAGCGCTACCTTGGCACGCCCTACCGCTGGGGCGGCAAAACCCCGGCGGGCATTGATTGCTCCGGCCTGTGCAGCATGGCATACCTGCTGTGCGGTATTTCCATCTGGCGGGATTCCGAGCTGAAAGAGGGTTACCCCATCCATCCGGCCCATGTTTCGGATATGCGCGTGGGAGATCTGGTGTATTTCCCCGGCCATGTGGCGCTCTATCTTGGCAATGGAGAGTACATTCATTCCACCGCGCGAGCAGGGGATAATGGTGTTGTGATCAACAGCTTTTACCCGGATTCCCCCCTCTACCGCCCTGACCTGCCCAAGCAGATCACCGCAGTAGGCTCCTACTTTGCCCGCCGGGAGGCAACCTGATAAAATTGAAATGAAGAAAAGCGCCTCTCTGTGATAGGAACAGAGGGGCGCTTTGATATGGGTTTTATAATAAATGCGGTCAGATAAAAAAAGAACTAGACGATAAAACATACGTTTTAACGTTCAACACTTTGGCGGGAGCTGGTGGATTCGCCAAGCCGCGGTCTAAGCAACAGTCCGCAGGACTGTTGCTTGCCGCCTTCGGGCGGCCGACCTGTTCGAACCCTACCAGTTCCAGCACAAAAAAAGACCCGCAACCTCAGTTGCGGATCTCTTTTGGTGGGAGCTGGTGGATTCGAACCACCGAAGCATTAAGCAGCAGATTTACAGTCTGTCCCCATTGGCCACTCGGGAAAGCTCCCATATTCATTTGTGCCTCTGCCTTAACAGCGCTTGATTATTATAGCAGGATAAGATGGAAAAAGCAAGCCCTATTTCAAAAATATTTTTGTAAACGGCGGAACGGGAAACGGACGGCTGCGGTGGCAAGTGCCTTACAATCCGAGAAAAACAATGCTACACCGAAAGAAACAGCCCGAGATACAGGGAGATCACCGCCCAGAGTATTCAGCGCATGCAAATTCTGCACCGTGGTATTTTTATGCCTGCTTTTGACCGCATATTACAGCTGGCCCGCATGGAAGAGATGGGCTGCGAATTTGTGGAAGTGACCGCCCACGAGGGGGCCCGCCCCACCCATGCGGTGTGGCAGGGCAGGGTCTACCACCGCGGCGGCGCTGTGGTGCAGGACGGTGAGCGGTACGAGGATTTTGAAGCCGCCACTGGTTACGGCACCGGCCCCGGCCTGTGCGGCTGGAACTGCCGCCACAACTTTTACCCGTTCTACCCCGGTATCTCCGTGCGCAACTACACGGACGAACGCCTGGCCGAGCTGGATGCCCGCAATATTCCCTATGGCGGCGGGCTGTACACCCGGTACGAGATCACCCAGATGCAGCGGGCGCTGGAACGCAGGGTGCGCAAAGCCAAGCGCCGTTACCTGGCCGAGACCGCCGCCGGGGTGGATGCCAGCCAAAGCGCCGCCAAGCCGAAAGCCGCCCGGCAGCAGCTGAGTGCGTTCCTGGCAGAAACCGGGGATAGGCTGGACGGCGCAAGAGCTGCCGTTCCGGGATTTGGGCAAAGGGAAGCAAAACAGGCGGATGCAGCGGCAAGTGCCTTGCAATCCGCCCAAAACAATGCTACACTGAAAGAAATCAGCCTGGGGTACAAGGAGATTACCATCCAGAGCATTCAGCACATTCAGCCATTTGCCTGTGAGACGCTGGACGCCGCGGGCAGCCGTGCCCTTGCCAATGCCCACAAAAAGCTGCTGTTGGAAGCCCGGAAAGTTCCGCTTGGAACAGAAAAGGCCCGCTGCTATGGGCTGGATATGCAGCCCGTGAGCGGATATTTTACCGGCGAGCAGGAAGGAGGCGTTCACATCCCGAATTTCAGCACGCCTCACATTGCAATACACAACCATCCAAGTGGGATGACCTTTTCGCCCGAGGATATTCTTGGCTTTGCGAGCCGGGATTCGATGCAGATGCTGACGATTGTCGGCAATGACGGCAGTGTATATGCACTGGAAAAGACCGCCGCAACCGATTTGATCTCTCTAAAAATGGCTGCTCGCACGCTGAATCACACAGCAAACGACCCCACGATGCCCAAGACGGCTGTCTATAATCTTGTCACAGATTTTTTAATGGAGATTTCACAATATGGGGTACAATATTACACCAGAGGAAATTGAAAAAATGAAGGCATTCCTCAAAGAGCATCCAGTTGACCCGCAATATGAAGGTTTGCTGGATGGTAATATCCCGCTGGATCAGGTAGATGCACAAATCTACACATCACTACTGAGGCAACTGGGCGAATTACCCGAATAACCCACTAACACTTCAACCACGATGCACCCGCACCGTGGTTTTTTCATGCCCATTTTTAGGAGGATACAATGAAGAATCTGCTTGTCCTGATGCTTGCCATTTTGACCGTGTTGACCAGCCCGGAACAGTTCAAAATGAATTCTATCTGCCCGCATCAGTACCGGCTGTGTTTTTACACGGATGTTTTGCCCGGCGTGGAAATTGTGCCGTAAAGGCCGCGCCAACATTTGTTGAAACCACGATGCACACGCACCGTGTTTTTTTATGCCTGCCCTGCATGAGGGGCGGGCGGGCTGTTCGCAGGGCATTCAAACACCGGGCAAACCACTGGTATAATGAGAGTGATTCCACCGAGGATGACGAACGCACGGCATCCGCGTTCCGCATCGGCCATCGGGCTGGTACTGCTGAACCTTGTGTGGCAGCTTTACCGCTGCTATGGTGCCGGGTTTGACATCGATACCGAGAATCCCATCAATCTGGTGGTGCGTTCTGTGATTTTTCTGCTGCTGATTTGGTACTGCGACGACATCGTCAACCTTGCCTTGCAGATCGGCGGCACGCCCTACACCTGGATTCTGGACAGCAGCCTGCCCGGCGTGCAGTTTGGAGACTTCAATTCCGTACTGCTCGTCATCATTGGCGTGATTGCCAACGGCTCAGTAGCGCTGATTGCTCTGATCCTTGTTGTGATTCTTGCATGGAATTACTTAAAGCTGCTTTTGGAAGCTGCCGAGCGATATGTTGTGCTGGGAATTCTGGTCTTTACTGCGCCGCTTGCCTTTGCCATGGGTGCGGCGCGCGGCACAAACAACATTTTCAAAAGCTGGTGCCGGATGTTCGGCGGGCAGCTTCTGCTGCTGATTATGAACGCATGGTGCTTAAAACTGTTCGTCAATATGGTCGGTGAGTTTCTCGCCAATCCGCTGTCCTTATAGGAGATTTTTTACGTGAAAAAAACTCTTTTTTCTTTATTCACCGCTGTCAGCCTTGAACTCCTGTATTGCCCGGTCGCTTTTGCTTTGACCGAGGATGAAGCTGCTGCGGCCGTAGACGCGCATGGCAAGGATGCCGTCTCCGGCAATCTGTTCCTGTGGTTGCTGTGTGCTATCGCTTTTCTGAAAGTCAGCACCAAGCTGGACGGTATTCTGCACTCGTTGGGCATCGGCGTTTCACGCTCGCCCGGCTCGATGCTGTCCGAGGCATTGTTAGCCTTTCGTGGTTTTGAAATCGGCAAAGCCTTTATGGGGCTGGGCGCTGCCAAAGCCGCCGCTTCAACAGCCACCACAAAAGTCACACCCGGCAATACCTTTGCAGGCGGGCTTTCCGGCATGGTAAGCCGTCATGTGCAGCAAAGTACAGCAAGCTCCATCAGTGGACAATCCGGCGGCATCGGTACATCCTTGGGCGGTGCCATGTATCACAACAGCCTTGGCAAAGATGGCGGCTTCGCCAGTAAAGTCATCGGCTCTATCGCCACCGGGCAGACAGGCGGCAGTATTACAGGTGACAGCGCCGTGGAAGCGCTCAATGGCTATTTTGCCGGTACCAGCGACGCGGAGGCCATGCCAGTCCCCGCCACTGGTGAAAGTATCCCTACTGCAATGGCAATGGCCGCAAATGACACCGTGACGGACTCCCCTATCCCTGCCACGCCGCTGGCGCTGGAGGGCGATAGCACGGTTGATGTTTCTCCGACAAGGGATAGTGAAATTGCCATGCGCGCCGGCGGCGGTTCGGCTGTTACAGAGCAGACCACCATTCCTACTTCGTCCTCTATCCAACAGGCCGCTATGAACCGTGTGCTGCTGGGGCAGATGGGCAACAGCGTCACAGATGTAGAAATCGGCGGCGGCAAGATTCAAGGGCGCGAAATTATTCCCGGTCGTGGGCAGATTCAGTTTGCCATGTACAATGCCCGCCGGTACGAAAAGCCGGAGGGTCATTTTACCGAGCAAACCTCCCGCGACGGCGAAAAGTGGTATAAGGTCTACGCCACAACCCGCGTAGAAAAAACGCCCACCGTTCAGGACGAACGCGGGCGTATGCAGTATGATGAGCGCAAGGTAGCAGCTATGCCAAAGGCTCCGGCACGGAGACACTAAATGATTGAAAATGATACTCAAAATTCACGGCAGGCAGCCTCAGCAGCACTTCGTAACGCGCCCAAACTTGCCAAAATCGCGCAAGCGGGAGTGCAGGGCGGCCCTGCCGGGGCCGCTGCCGAAGCTGCGGTGCAGTATCGCAAGGAAGTACTGGTCGTTGTCATTGCAGTCTTGTTGCTGCCGGTTCTGGTTCTGATCATGCTGCCCGGCGCGATTTTTGGCACATTGACGCAGCCCAGCACGGCAATCAACAATGATTTAGAAATTGTAGCCAATGTAATCCAGCTTCGCAATGCCGTATCAGATATTTTGCAGGAAGCCTACGAGGATACCCTTGCCGAAATAGAATCCGAGTGTGCAAACCTTGCCTACAGCGATGTGGTCGATTCCGTGGGCGGTCATGCCTCCTACAATGCCTTTCAGCTCATTTCCATGTATTGCGCCTATCAAGGAGAGGACGACTATACCAAAATCAGCCTAACTGACCTTTCTGAACAGGTGCAAGCGCACCAGACAGAATATTATGCCTACACCACTTCCGAGGAAGTCCGCACTGAGCCTGTGCAGAAAGAGGTGCGTGGACAGACTATAACTGTACAAGAGGATCACACCTACACCGTTTTCACGCTTTCCTATGTGGGCGATGACTACTTTGCCGACACGGTCTGGCAGCTTGATGACAAGCAGAAAAGCTATGCTGATGCCTATACGCATAACCTGACCGTCTACCTCCACGAAATTGAAGAACGCGAAGGTATCTCGATTCTGGGACAAATCAACGATGCACTTATTGATGATGACTCCCCTGCCCCCAACGGCGTGTTCGGCAATCCGTTCAATGACCCCAACTGGGAACAGCACATTACTTCTTTCTTTGGTAAACGTGATGATGTCGGCATTCCCGGCAAGGATACCACCAACCACAATGGCTTGGACATTGCCTATCCCTACGGCACACCAATACTGGCGGTGGAGGCCGGCACAGTCATTAAAGCGGGGTATCATGTCAGTTATGGCAATTATCTGGTTATCAACCACGGCGGCGGATATTGCACCCTTTACGCCCATTGCAGCCAGCTTTTGGCGCAGGTTGGCGATACTGTAAACAAGTACGACACCATTGCCAAGGTCGGCGCTACCGGCGATGTGACCGGGAATCATCTGCATATTTGTGTTATTGTCGACGGGGTCTACGTCAACCCCAAAGGGTATCTGCACTAAAACAAAGAGGGCTGCCTCTGCCAATACGCAG
>ERZ857951.1534-NODE-1534-length-23655-cov-4.801441_pt1 | contig 23655 bp, 17 predicted proteins | sample MGYA00519759_ERZ857951 | MGnify/ENA primary metagenome ERZ857951 (study PRJEB31778, sample SAMEA3449377) | human gut metagenome | biome: human gut; feature: human-associated habitat; material: faeces | place: United Kingdom | collected 2010/2012 ...
GGTGGAAGATGTCACTCCTCTGACCGTTTCCACGGCAGACAAGCCATTCCCGGTGGTAGATGACGCCGTAGGGGAGACCATGCGGGCAGAGATCGCCGCCGCCAAGGCGGAGGGTGACTCCGTTGGCGGCATCGTGGAATGTGCTGTGCTGGGTCTGCCCGTGGGACTGGGCGGACCGCTGTTTGACGGCATGGAGGGCCGTATTTCCTCCATCGTCTTCGGCATCCCCGCTGTGAAGGGCATCGAGTTCGGCATCGGCTTCGGGGCCGCACGGCTCCGTGGCAGCGAAAATAATGACCCCTTTGTGGTGGAAAACGGCACGGTCAGAACCACAACCAATCACTGCGGCGGCATTTTGGGCGGCATCACCAACGGGATGCCCCTGACCTTCCGGGCAGCGTTCAAGCCTACGCCGTCCATTGCCAAGGAGCAGCAAAGCGTGAATTTGAACACCCTGACCCCGGAAATTCTCCGGGTCCGGGGCCGTCATGACCCTTGCATCGTGCCAAGGGCCGTTCCCTGTATCGAAGCCGCGGCGGCCATCGCCGTATACGACGCCCTGTTGGGCCAGTCTTAAAAGGGAGGAATCTCTATGGAACTCAGTGATTATCGTGCCCGGATCGACCAGATCGACCGCCAACTGGTAGAGTTGTTTGCCCAGCGGATGAACACCGCCGCCGGCATCGTCGCCTACAAGAAGGAGCACGGCCTGCCGGTGCTGGACCCTGTCCGGGAGCGGGAAAAGCTGCTGGATGTAGCGGCACAGGCCCCGGAGGATATGCGGGATTACACCGCCTCTCTCTACACCATGCTGTTTGAACTGAGCCGCTGCTATCAGGGACGGCTGCTGGGGAGCACATCCCCGCTGACCACGGAAATTCAGACCGCCATTGACCAGACGCCAAACCTGTTTCCCTCCAACGTGTCCGTTGCCTGTCAGGGTGTGGCGGGGGCCTATTCCCAGCTGGCCTGCGACAAGCTGTTCAAGCTGCCTCACATCATGTACTTTGCCTCCTTTGAGGCGGTGTTTGCCGCTATCGAAAGGGGATTGTGCCGCTACGGTGTGCTGCCGCTGGAAAACAGCACCGCCGGCAGCGTCAATGCCATTTACGATCTGATGATGAAGCACGATTTCCGCATCGTCCGCAGTGTGCGGCTGAAGGTGGACCACAATCTGCTGGTGAAGCCCGGCACCAAGCGGAGCGACATCACGGAGATCTACTCCCACCAGCAGGCCTTGAGCCAGTGCGAGCAGTATCTGCAGGCCTTCCCCGATGTGAAGGTCATCCCCTGTGAGAATACCGCCGTAGCCGCCCAGAAGGTGGCGGAGGGGGACGGCCACGCCGCCGCCCTGTCCTCCCGCTCCTGCATGAAGCTGTACGGGCTGGAATGCTTAGAGGCCGGGGTGCAGGATCAGGGCAGCAACTTCACCCGGTTCATCTGCATCTCCAAGAATCTGGAGATCTACCCCGGTGCGGACCGCACCAGCCTCATGGCGGTGCTGCCTCACGAGCCCGGCTCCCTGTGCCGGGTGCTCTCCCGATTCTACGCCCTGGGCCTGAACCTGAACAAGCTGGAAAGCCGCCCCATGCCGGAGCGGAATTTTGAATTCATGTTCTACTTTGATCTGGAAACGCCGGTATACGCCCCGGAATTTTTGCAGCTCATGGGCGAGCTGCCCTCTCTGTGCGAGGAATTTTCCTATCTGGGCAGTTACAGCGAGGTGGTCTGATGCTGCGGTGCGGACTGCTGGGGGAAACGCTGGGCCACAGCTATTCCCCCATGATCCATCACGAGTTAGGGGAGTATGACTACCGGCTCTTTGAGGTCTCCAAGGAGGACTTGGATGCCTTTCTGTGCTCCGACCGCTGGGACGGCCTGAACGTCACCATCCCCTACAAGAAGGCGGTGGTGCCCTACTGTGCAGAGCTGTCCGAGGCGGCGGAAAGGCTGCAAAGCGTCAATACCCTCGTCCGCCGGCCTGACGGTACGCTGTACGGCGACAACACAGACCTGTTCGGCTTTCTCTACATGGTCCGCCGCAGCAGCATCGACCCCGCCGGGAAAAAGGCTCTGGTGCTGGGCAGCGGCGGGGCCTCCGTCACGGTGAAGGCCGCGCTGGAGCAACTGGGCGCTGACGTTACCGTCATTTCCCGCAGCGGTCCGGACGACTACGGCCATCTGGATCGACACGCCGACGCCCAGATCATCGCCAACACCACCCCGGTGGGAATGTATCCCCATAACGACGCGGCGGCAGTGGATCTACGACGTTTTCCCCGCTGTGAAGGCGTGCTGGACATCGTTTATAACCCGGCACGGACCGCTCTGCTATTACAGGCAGAAGAGTTGGGGATTCCCCATGCAGGCGGACTTTCCATGCTGGTGGCCCAGGCCAAGCGCTCCAGCGAGCAGTTCACCGGCACGGTGATCGGCGATGAAGCCTTGGGGCGGGTGGAGCGCACCGTGAACCACCGACTGCGGAACATCATTCTCATCGGAATGCCCGGCAGCGGCAAATCCGCCGTGGCCGCCGCTCTGGGCAAAGCGCTGGACCGGGAGGTAGTGGAGGCTGACGAATTGATCGCCCAAAGGGCCGGAATGTCCATCCCGGAGATCTTCGCCCGGTCCGGGGAGGAAATATTCCGGAAACTGGAAACAGAGGTTCTGGCGGAGCAGGGCAAGCGCTCCGGCATCATCCTCTCCACCGGCGGCGGCTGCGTCACCCGGCCGGAAAACTACCCGCTGCTGCATCAAAACGGCACCATTTTCCGCCTGACCCGCGACCTTGCCAAGCTGCCAACGGAGGGCCGTCCCATTTCCCAAACCATAGACCTCACTCAGCTTTGCGCCCGCCGGGAGCCGCTGTACCGCCGCTTTGCCGATGTGACGGTGTCCAACGACGGGGCGCTGGAGGTCACGGTACAAACCATTAAGGAGGCGCTGCTATGAAACTTCTGGTCATCAACGGGCCCAATCTGAATCTGCTGGGCCTGCGGGAGCCTGCCATCTACGGCAGCCAGAATTATGAGTCCCTGCTGGCCCTCATCCGCGCCGCCTGCGATGCCGAGGGCATCGAGGTGGGCTTTGCCCAGTCCAACCACGAGGGTGCCATCGTGGACGCCATCCAGGCGGCCTACGGCGTCTATGACGGCATCGTCATCAATCCTGCTGCCTATACCCATACCAGCGTGGCCATTCTGGACGCGCTGAAGGCCGTGGCCATTCCCGCCGTGGAGGTCCACATCTCCGATGTGGACAGCCGGGAACCGTTTCGTCAGGTCTCCTACGCCGGCATGGCCTGCGTCAAGACCTATAAAGGCTTGGGGTTTCAAGGTTATGTGGAGGCTGTGAAATTTTTGAAAGACTATCTCAGCAAGTGAGCAAGCGCGCCTTCCGAAAGGAGGCGCGCTTTTCCGTTTTCCGGACGCTTTACAACCCGTTGGAAATCCAGTATGATAAGGAAAAGCCGTAAATCACCAAGGGAGGTTCTCATGGATACACTGCTGCGTCAAATTCCAAAGGTAGACGATCTGCTCCGCCTGCCCGCCCTGAACACCCTGGCGGCGGAGGTGGGTGCCGCCGCCGTGACGGAGGCGGTTCGCCGGACGCTGGACCGGCTCCGCGCCGATATTCTGGTGGGGACCGTCACAGAGCTGCCCTCCACGGAGGCCCTCTGCGCTCAAATCAGCGCGTCGTGCCGGGCATCCCGCCTGCCCTCCCTCCGGGGCGTTATCAATGCCACCGGGATCGTTCTGCACACCAATCTGGGCCGGGCCTGCCTGAGTGACCGCGCGTTAGCGGCAGCGAGAGGGGTCTCTCAGGGCTATTCTACCTTGGAATATGACCTGACAGCAGGGGAGCGAGGGCGGCGGTACGCCCATGTAGAGCCGCTTTTATGCCGTCTCACCGGGGCGGAGGCCGCCATGGTGGTAAACAACAACGCAGCGGCGGTGCTGCTGATCCTCTCCGCCCTCACCGCCGGAGGAGAAGTCATTACCTCCCGTGGAGAGCTGGTGGAGATCGGCGGCTCTTTCCGGATGCCGGATGTGATGGCTGCCTGCGGCGCGGTGCTCCGGGAAGTTGGTTCCACCAACAAGACCCGCCTTTCCGACTACGCCAACGCCATCGGCGAGCAGACCCGCGCCCTTTTGAAAGTCCACACCAGCAATTACCGCATCGTGGGCTTTACGGAGAGCGAGTCCCCCGCCGCTTTAGCGGAGCTTGGCCGCTCCTGCAGCATTCCGGTCATTGAGGACTTGGGCAGCGGCTGTCTCATAGATTTAGCCCCCCTGGGCCTTCGGGACGAGCCGACGGTTCAAGCTTCCGTAAGGGTCGGGGTGGATGTATTATCCTTCTCCGGGGACAAACTGCTGGGTGGTCCCCAAGCGGGGATCATCGTGGGCAAGCGGCACTATATCGACCTTTTGAAGCGTCACCCTCTGGCCCGCGCCCTGCGGGTGGACAAGCTGACGCTGGCCGCCTTGGAAGCAACTCTGCAAGCGTATGCGGACGGCACCGCCCTTCAGGAGATCCCGGTGCTCTCCATGCTGGCCCAAACACCGGAGGAACTGCGCCAGCAGGCAGAGTCGCTCTGCCGCCGTTTGGAGGAGATCGGCGTGACCGCCGAGGTGGTTTCCACGGAAAACCCGGTGGGGGGCGGGGCAGTCCCCACCCAGACGCTGCACTCCTTCGCCGTGGCTGTCGCCCCAAGGGACAGCGCCGCCGCACTGGAAACGCAGCTGCGGCAGCGGCCAGTCCCCATCATCGTCCGCATTGCCCATGACCGGTGTCTGCTGGATATGCGGACTTTGTTCCCGGCGGATCTTGACGAGATCCTTCAGGCTTTTCGGGAGACCGCTTCATGAAACACGTCATCATCGGCACGGCGGGCCATGTAGATCACGGCAAAACCGTTCTGGTCAAGGCGCTCACCGGCACCGATACGGACCGCCTGGCGGAGGAAAAGCGCCGGGGCATTACCATCGAGCCGGGGTTTGCCAGACTGGACTGGCCGGACGGCACGCAAGCAGGGATCGTGGATGTGCCGGGCCACGAAAAATTCATCAAAAATATGCTGGCCGGGGCGGGGGGCATTGACCTTGCCATGCTGGTCATCGCCGCGGACGAAGGTGTTATGCCCCAGACCGTAGAGCATATGGATATTCTGTCTCTCTTGGGTGTCCAAGGCGGCTTGGTGGTGTTGACCAAGGCGGAATTGGTGGATGATGACTGGTTGGAACTTGTTCGGGGACAGGCGTTGGAGCTGACCGAGGGCACCTTTTTAGAGGGCACGCCCATTCTGGCAGTCTCCGCCGTCACCGGTCAGGGAATCCCGGAACTGCGGGACGCCCTGTACCGCTTGGTACAGGAGGCGCGGGAAAAAAGCGCGCTGGCACCCTTCCGGCTTCCCATTGATCGGGTCTTTTCCGTGGACGGCTTCGGCACCGTAGTCACCGGCACCCTTACTGAAGGGGCTGTCCGGGTGGGGGACGCTGTGGAATTGGTCCCCTCCGGGCTGCAAAGCCGGGTGCGGACCTTGCAGGTCCACGGTGAAAGCGTGGACGCCGCCTACGCCGGTCAGCGGGCGGCCCTCAACTTGACAAATCTGCAAAAAACAGAGATCCACCGGGGGGATGCGGCGGTAAGACCCGGCAGCGTCCGGCCTTCCCGGATGCTGGATGTGCGGCTCCGGTGTCTGGAAAGCGCCAAACGCACGGTTTTGGACGGCTCCCAGGTCCATCTGTACCACGGGACCTCCGTTCATTTGGCAAAGGCGGTGTTGCTGGACCGTGACGAGCTGCGCCCCGGAGAAAGCTGCCTTGCCCAGCTGCGGCTGACGGAGCCGATGGCCGTCAAACAGGGGGATCGGTTTGTCATTCGATTCTACTCTCCGGTGGAGACCATCGGTGGCGGAACGGTGCTGGACCCTCGGCCCCTTCGCCACAAACGGCATGACCTAGCGGTGCTGGACAGCCTGATCCTCCGGGAACAGGGCTCCGGCAGTCAACGGCTGCTGCAAGCTGCGGAGGAATTCGGTGTTTCACTGCCAGATAGCAGCCAGTTGGCGGAGCGTTCCAGTCTGGACACTGGTACTGCTGTATCCTTGCTGGCAGACCTGCTGAATCAGGGAAAGCTGGCGGAGCCGCTGCCGGGCCGCTACGCGGCGGCCTCGGCGCTGGACACCCTCTGGGATCACTGCCGGGAATTGCTGTCCGCCTACCACCAAAAGCACCCCCTTCACGCCGGAATGCCCGCCGCCGAGCTGCGGCAAAAGCTGTTCCGGCAGATCACTCCCGCTGAGGGCGATGCGCTTTTGGAGGTTTTTCGGGCGGAGGGGCGGATGAAACGCACCGAAAACCGTTGGGCGCTGGCGGAGTTTTCCATTCGGCTCACCAAGCGGCAAACCGCCCTCCGGGACGCGCTGTTGGAGCGCTTCCTCCGGGGTGGCCCGGAGCCGGACACCATCGAAGCGGTGCTGGACAGTATTCCTCCGGAGCGCCGGGAGGAGGCTCGTCAGGTGCTGGAAAGCCTGCTCACCGGCGGAGAGCTGGTACGGCTGTCACCGGAGCTGTGCTGGCACCGGGAGGTGTTCCAAGAGGGGCTGGATATCTTGCGGACGCTGTGTGCTGACCACGGCGCTGTCACGCTGGCAGAGGTCCGGGACGCTTTCGACACCACCCGGAAATACGCTTTGCTGTTTTTAGAAGCCTGCGACCGACGGCAGATCACGGTTCGAGAGGGCGACTGCCGCCGCCTGAAGCTCAAATTTCATGACTGACATACCGCCGGAGCGTTGCTCCGCTTCGGCGGTGGTCAGCATCAAAGAAAACATGGGAGCAGATAGGTGCTGGTGTGCCTCCCGGTCTTCAAAACCGGTGCGGACGGCGAACAGCCGCCTGGATGAGTTCGATCCTCATATGCCCCCGCCAAAACCAGCCCGCCGTATGGAATCCATACGGCGGGTTGCTTTATTGTTTACGCCGTTTCCGGCCGAATCAGTTAAAAAAGCGGTGGGCTGAGCCCACCGCTTTTTAATAAGCTTTTTAATCCTGGACCTTGTCGAACACGTCCGTAATGCTCTTGTCGGGTGCAGGGGTAGCCAGCGAGACCACCACCAGCACGATGCAGTTGACAACGAAGGCGGGCATCAGCTCATAGATGTCCCAGATGCCGCCCAGAGGCCGGACGCAGAACTTCCATGCGAAGATCATCAGACCGCCGGCCACCAGACCTGCCAGCACACCCTGCCGGTTGCTGCGTCTCCAGAAAAGGGCGAACAGCACAGCGGGGCCAAAGGTTGCGCCGAAGCCGGCCCATGCGAAGGAGACGATCTTGAACACGTTGCTGTTGGGGTCCGCCGCCAGAAAGATGGCGATAAACGCGATCACCACCACCGTCAGACGGGCAGCCAGCATATTCTGCTTGGAAGTCAGCTTGACGCCGAACACATCCTGCAATACGTTTTCAGAAAACGCGGAGGCTGCCGCCAAAAGCTGAGAGTCCGCCGTGGACATGGTAGCCGCCAGAATGCCCGCCAGAATGCAGCCGGCCACAATGGCAGGCAGCAGACCGTAAGAGGAAAGCAGGTCAGACAGCCGGACAATGACCGTCTCCGTGGCGCTGCCCTCCAGCATGGGGATGCGCCCCACATTGGACACGGCATGGCCCACGATGCCGATAAACACAGCCACGGCCATGGAGATCACCACCCAGATGGAAGCGATCCGGCGGGAGAGCTTCAGCTCATCCTCGTGCCGGATGGCCATAAAGCGCACCAGAATATGGGGCATACCGAAGTAGCCAAGGCCCCACGCCAGCATGGAAACAATGCGGATCAAACCGTAAGGCTCCGCCTGTCCGGAGGCGGCGTTATAGGTCTGACCAAAGCTCAGAAAACCGGGGAGGCTGCTGGCATGAGCCAGAACAGCATCCATACCGCCGGCCTGCACAATGCCGAACACCACGATGACGCACAGGGCGACGGTCATAATCACAGACTGGATCAGGTCCATGGTGGCGACGGCGCTGAAGCCGCCCACGGAGGTATAGCTGATGATGACGATGGCGCCCACGATCACGGAGAGCATGTAATTCCAGCCGAACAGACTGTTGAACAGCTTACCGATCGCCGCCAGACCGGAAGCCACATAGGGCACGAAAAACACCAGAATGATGAGAGAGGCGATACCCATAATGATGGGCTTTTTCTCCCCGTAGCGCTTGGAGATAAAGCTGGGGATGGTGATGGCGTCCAGTTCCACGCTGTAACGCCGCAGGCGGCGGGCCACCAGCAGGAAATTCAGATAGGTGCCGATGGCAAGGCCGATGGCGGTCCAGCTGGCGTCCGCCACGCCGCTGAGATAGGCGAGGCCGGGGATACCCATAAGCAGATAGCTGCTCATATCGCTGGCTTCCGCGCTCATGGCCGTGACCAGGGGGCCCATGCCCCGGCCGCCGAGGTAAAAGCCTTCAGCGCTCTTCTTGCTTCGTTTACCGATCATCACGCCGGTGAAGATCACCAGGCAGAGATACAAAATGATCGTTGTCATGATCGCGATCTGTGCGGATGTCATACAATACTCTCTCCTTTAACACTTCAATGCTTGGTATCATACCACAACGTAAACAAGAATGAAATACAGAACGCCGTATAGAATCAATTCTATACGGCGTTTCTTGTAATATCAGGTTTCTCTTTTTATTTCAATAGTTTTATACTGTACAGAAAGATGGAATACTTGAAAAACAAAAAATAAGATTTATTCTCTGACTCGGAAACTCTCCAAAAACAGGGGCGTCATCTTCTCCGCGTAGGCCACCAGAGAGTAGTCCCCGCCGCACAGGCACCAGTCGTAAAGCTGTGCCCGTTCCCACATGGCGAAGGCCCGGACGAGCTCCTCCTGAGCCAGACCGGGGCGGAATTCGCCCCGCTCCGCACCCTGACGGACGATCTTTTTCAGTAAGCGGAAGTAGACCCGGCTCCGGTCCAGCAGGTGCTTTTCTCCCCGCGCCAGCAATTGGGTGGACAGCAGACGGGTCAGCAGGTCGATGGACACGCTGGACTCGATCATCACATACAGCTCATGGTTGATATAGGCCAGCGTCTCGATGGCACCCTTCTCCGGGTCCAGCGTGGGCATCAGGTCCTCGTATTTTTCATCGAACACATAGGCCAAGGTGCCCATCAGGGCGTCCTTGCCGTCAAAATAATGGTAGAAGGAGCCTTTGGAGGTGCCGGATTCAAAAACGATATCCTCTACTGTGGTGCCGTCATATCCCTGCTCATAAAAGAGCTTCCAAGCGGCGGAGATGATCCGTCCCCGGGTATTGCGGCTGTTTCGTTTTGCCATGGCGTTGTCCTCCCTGCAATGTAGCTGTGAAAATTTTACAATGAAACCCGGCAAAAAGCAAGGGCCGGGGCCGGAACGGTCCGCTTTTGGGCAGATGTTTACACTTTACCCATTGAACCCGGCGGTTCCACACCGTATAATGGAGAAAAACGAACGATCACCGAGAGAACCCTCCCGCAGCCATATTTGAAAGGAGAATTCTATGGAAACCATGCTGAACGTCACCGTGAACGGCACGATACACCAGTATCCCTACGGAACCACTTACCGCGCCATCGCCGCGGAATTTCAGGAGAACTATCCCCACCAGATCCTGCTGGTGAACCGGGACGGCAAGCTCCGTGAGCTGCAAAAGACCGTGAAGCGGGACTGCTCCCTCTCCATGGTCACCGCCGCCGACAAGCCGGGCCGCCAGACCTATGAGCGCAGTGCCATTCTCCTGATGCTCAAGGCATTTTATGACGTGGTAGGCCGGGAGCAGATGGAACACGTCCGGGTGGAATTTTCCCTGAGCAATGCTCTGTTCTGCCGGGCCAGAGGCAGCTTCACGTTGGATAACACCCTGCTGCACCGGATCGAGGACCGGATGCGGGAGCTGGTCCGTCAGGTCCTGCCCATTGAAAAGCAGTCTGTGGATATCGAAGACGCCGCGGCCTTTTTGACAGAAAACGGCATGGAGGATAAGGCCCGGCTCCTGAAATACCGCATCAGCTCCCGGGTCAATCTTTACACTTTGGACGGCTTCACTGACTATTTCTACGGCTACATGGTACCGGACACCGGTTATCTTCAGTGGTTTGCTCTGGAGCTGTTTGAGGATGGCTTCATCCTCCGCCTGCCGTCGCTGGAGAAACCGGAGCAGGTGGGTAAGTTCACGCCTTCTATGAAGGTGTTTCAAGCCATGCATGACGCCGAGGATCGCTCCGCCGCCATGTATATCTCCAACGTAGGGGAGATGGATGACATGATTGCTGAAGGCAACGCCACCCAGTTGATTTTGGCCCACGAAGCCCTGATGGAAAAGCGAGTGGGTGACATTGCCGAGGAGATCGCACGGCGGAAGAACGTCCGCTTCGTGATGATCGCCGGTCCCTCCTCCTCTGGCAAAACCACCTTCTCCCACCGCCTGTCCACCCAACTGATGGCCTGCGGCCTGCGGCCCCATCCCATCGCCACAGACAACTACTTCCGCAACCGGGAGGACACCCCCAGAGATGCCAACGGCCAGTACGATTTTGAGGGACTGGGCGCTATGGACGTGGAGCAGTTCAACAGCGATATGAGCCGTCTGCTGAAGGGCGAAACGGTGGATATGCCCACCTTCAACTTCAAAAAGGGCGTCCGGGAATACAACGGTGAAAAGCTGACGCTGGGAGACGGCGACGTACTGGTGATCGAGGGCATCCACTGCCTGAACGACGAATTTTCCCACTCTCTGCCTAAGGAGAGCAAGTACAAAATTTACATCAGCTGCCTGACCACCCTGAATATCGACGATCACAACCGCATTCCCACCACCGACGCCCGGCTGCTCCGCCGCATTGAACGGGACGCCCGGACCCGGGGCTACGGCGCTCAGGCCACCATCAAAATGTGGCCCTCCGTCCGCCGGGGCGAGGAACAGAACATCTTCCCCTATCAGGACAGTGCCGATACGGTGTTCAACTCCTCCCTCATTTACGAAACTGCCCTGCTGAAGCCCTATGTGCAGCCGCTGCTGTTCGGCGTCCCCCGGGGCAGCGACGAATATCTGGAAGCCAAGCGGCTCCTGAAATTCCTGGACTACTTCCTGCCAGTCCCGGCAGATGACGTACCCCAGACCTCCCTGATGCGGGAATTTGTAGGCGGCGGCATTTACAAGACGTGATCTCCATTTGCAGACAACTCCATCCGATCCCCGGCGGACACACTCTGTGTCCGCCGGGTTTTTCTGCTGGAAACCCGGATTTTTTTAAATTTCCTCTTGACAATGGAAATGCGCCGCCGTATAATCCCATTAACCTACTTGATTGGTTGTATTTATTCGCTCAGAAAAGAGGATTTCCATGAACCGTATGACACCAGGCTTCCGATGTTGTCAGGAATGATCCGTTTTCCATTTCTCAATAAATCATTCTACAACATAAAAAGGAGATCATCTTATGTCTCGTATCTATACCGCCGCCGATCAGTTGATCGGCCATACCCCCTTGCTGGAGCTGACCCATCTGAAACAGGAATTTGGTCTGAAGGCCAGAATCGTGGCCAAGCTGGAATATTTCAATCCCGCCGGCAGCGTGAAGGACCGCATTGCCAAGGCCATGATCGATGACGCTGAGGCCAAGGGCCTTTTGAAGCCCGGTTCTGTCATCATTGAGCCCACCAGCGGCAACACCGGTATCGGTCTGGCCTCCGTAGCCGCCGCCCGGGGCTACCGGATCATCATCGTCATGCCGGAAACCATGAGCGTGGAGCGCCGTCAGATCATGAAGGCCTACGGCGCGGAGCTGGTTCTCTCCGAAGGCTTCCAGGGCATGAAGGGCGCCATTGCCAAGGCCAACGAGCTGGCAAAGGAGATTCCAAACAGCTTCATTCCCGGTCAGTTCGTAAATCCCGCCAACCCCAAGGCCCATTTTGAGACCACCGGCCCGGAGATCTGGGCGGATACGGACGGTCAGGTGGATGCGTTCGTAGCCGGCGTAGGCACCGGCGGCACCCTGACCGGTGTGGGTCAGTTTCTCAAGAGCAAAAATCCCGCTGTGAAGGTGGTGGCCGTGGAGCCTAAGAGCTCTCCCGTCCTCAGCGAGGGCCACGGCGGCGCTCACAAGATCCAGGGCATCGGTGCAGGCTTTGTCCCCGACGTACTGGACACCAAGGTGTATGACGAGATCATCCCCGTGGAAAATGAGGACGCCTTCGCCACCGGCAAGCTGATTGGCAAGCGGGAGGGTGTGCTGGTGGGCATCTCCTCCGGCGCCGCTGTGTGGGCTGCCGTGCAGCTGGCCAAACGGCCGGAATTTGAAGGCAAGACCATTGCCGTTCTTCTGCCGGATACCGGCGACCGCTATCTCTCCACTCCGCTGTTTCAGGATTGATTTTTCTTCTCTTTTCCTTTTTCTTCTCTGATCCTCTCTTAAATAATGGATAAGCGCCGCGGCTGAGCCGCGGCGCTTATCCAGATATCGGCAAAAAATACCGGCGGTTCGATGACCGCCGGTATCGTTTATTCGCTGATGTCGCGGGTGGCATAGGCGTTCAGGTCCATGCCCGCCGTATGGCCCGCCAGATATTCGTAATACCCCTGTGCGCCGATCATGGCACCATTATCGCCGCACCACCGCAGCGGCGGCAGGTACAGCCGGCAGCCGGCTTTTTTGCAGGCCCGCTCCAGGTCCGCCCGGATGACGGAGTTGGCCGCCACGCCGCCGGCGGCGACGATGGCGGTGCGGCCAGACTGCTTTGCGGCTTCCATGACGCGGGGGACCAGCGTATCGCTGACGGCCTGGGCAAAGTCCCGTGCCAGCGCCGGGGCATCCAACGGCTCGCCCACCTGCTCGGCGTGATGGGCCAGGTTCACCACCGCCGTTTTCAGACCGGAAAAGCTCATGTCCAGCGGCGCCCCCTCCACATGGGAATGGGGCAGGGTGTAGACGCCGCCCTTGGACTGCTGGGCCAGCTTGTCCATGGGTGCGCCGCCGGGATAGGGCAGTCCCAGCACCCGGGCCGCCTTGTCGAAGCACTCCCCCGCCGCATCGTCCCGGGTCGCACCCAAAATTTCCAGATCCGTATAATCCCGGACGTCCACGATTAGGGTGTTGCCCCCGGAGATGGCCAGCGCCAGAAACGGCGGCTCCAGCTCCGGAAAGGCCAGGTAATTGGCGGCGATGTGGCCCCGGACATGGTGCACCGGGATCAAGGGCACCCCCAGGCCGTAGGCCATGGACTTGGCGAAGCTGAGTCCCACCAGCACGGCCCCGATGAGCCCCGGGGCATAGGTGACGGCCACGGCGTCAATGTCCTGCCGGGTGCAGTGGGCGTCCGCCAGGGCCTTTTCCGTCAGGGCCGCAATCACTTCAACATGCTTGCGGGAGGCCAGCTCCGGTACCACGCCGCCGTACAGGGCGTGGAGGTCTGCCTGAGAGGCAATGGCATCGGACAACACCCGCCGTCCGTCCTCTACTACCGCCACGGCGGTCTCGTCGCAGGAGGATTCAAAGGCTAAAATCTTCATAGCAATGCTTCTTTCTTCAAAAGATCGGCGTTCTCCGCCTTACTGCTGCCAGGGCACCTTCGGACCCGGCGCCGCCTTGGAATCAAATGGGATGCGGACATACTTGTGGTACTTGTCCGCGGAGAAGGTGTTTTCATAGACGAAGCGGTGTTCTTCCATCAGCGCAACGTCATCCACCGGGCCGCCGGCGAGATACAGGGTCTTGTAGTGGACGCCGAACATCTCCGTATCATACCCGGCGGTCCGCAGACCGCACCGGGCATAGAACCCCAACCGCCGCCGGGCCATCTCCGGGTCCGGCGCGTCCTCCGGAGCTTCCGACTCTCCGAAGATCACCGTGTCCGCCTCCCGCTCCCGCAGCTTCTCCAGGATGGATGCACCGACGCCGCCGTTGCGGCGGATACTGGAAACACACAGGTAATCCAGCAGTGCCCAGCCGGGATGTCCCAGCCAGAGGAATGCCTCGCCTACGATATTGTCTCCGTCAAACAGGCAGTAGGGCTTGTACCAGCCCTCCGCCCAACTCTTCTCAATATTCCGCAGGGGTTTTAATTCCGCTGTGGGAAACGCTTCCTTCAGGTCCCGGTCATAAATCGTCCTCAGTTGTTCAACTGACGGGATTCTCAGTTCCATGCTGTTCAAACTCCCTCGTCATAATGATGGCATCCTCCCGGGGATGCTCATAGTAATTCTTGCGCCGGCCCACGCCCCGGAAGCCCCGGCTGCCGTACAGGGCGATGGCGGGGTAGTTGGAGGCCCGGACTTCCAGCGTCAGAAATGCCAGATGGTTGGCCTGAGCAAAGTCAAGAAACACTTGCAGCAGCTTTCCGGCAACGCCCTGCTTCCGGCAGTCCGGCCGGACAGCCACATTGGTGATATAGCCCTCGTCCAACACCGCCTGCAAACCGGCGTAGCCCGCCACCTTGCCGTTATCATCCAGGGCCACCAGAAAGGCGGAAAGGTAGTTGTCCAGTTCCTCTGCCAGCATATTCCGGCTCCAGGGCGTGGTGAAGCAGATCCGTTCCAGCTCCGCCACCTCGTCCAGATGGTCCGCCGTCATGGGCACGATGCGGACATGCAGATTTTTCTCTTCCATCGTATGTTACTCCTTATCCCTTGGCTTCCAGCCAGTTGCGGCCCCAGTAGGCCTCCGCCGTCAGGGGGACGGACAGATGGGCCACCTGCCCCATTTCCTCCTCCAGCAGCTTTGCCGCGGCCGCCGCCTGCGGCTCCGGGCACTCCACGATCAGCTCATCGTGAACCTGCAAGACCAGCTTGGCCTCCGGCAGTTCCCGTTTCAGCCGTTTCTCCACGGCCACCATAGCCAGCTTCATAATGTCCGCCGCCGTGCCCTGAATGGGCATATTCAGCGCCACCCGCTCCCCAAAGGAGCGCATATTGAAATTGGAGGAGCGGATCTCCGGCAGCTCCCGCCGCCGGTGGAACAGGGTTTCCACATAGCCCCGCTCTTTCGCCTGGGCCACCACATCATCCATATACCTCCGCACACCGGGGAAGGTGGCGAAATAGGCCTCCATATAGGCCTTGGCCTCCGCCACCGTCACGCCGATGTCCTGACTGAGGGAAAAGGCGGAGATGCCGTAGACGATACCGAAGTTCACGGCCTTCGCCCGGCGGCGCATCTCGTGGGTCACATCGCCGGGGGCCACATGGAACACCTGGGCCGCCGTAGCGGTGTGGATGTCCGCTCCGGTGGTGAACGCCGCCCGCATAGCCTCGTCCCCGGAGATGTGGGCCAGCAGCCGCAGCTCGATCTGCGAGTAGTCCGCGTCCACTAAGACGCAGCCCTCCGCCGGAATAAACATCCGGCGAATTTCGCTGCCAAGATCCGTTCGGGTGGGGATGTTCTGCAAATTCGGCTCCGTGGAGCTGAGCCGCCCGGTGGCGGTAACGGTCATCTGGAACCGGGTACGGATGCGCCCATCCGGGTCCATGGCCTTCAAAAGGCCCTCGGCGTAAGTGGATTTCAATTTTGCATATTGCCGGTATTCCAGCACCGCCCCCACGATGGGGGCCTCGTAGCGCAGCTTTTCCAGCACGTCGGCATTGGTGGACCAGCCGGTTTTCGTTTTCTTGCCGTGGGGCAGGCCCAGCCTGCCAAATAAAATTTCACCCAGCTGCTTGGGGGAGTTGATGTTGAATTCCTCCCCGGCCATGTTGTAAATGTTCTGTTCCAGAGCGGCGGCCTTTTCGGAGAGCATCTCACCGAAGGACACCAGCGCCCCCTTGTCCACCCGGCAGCCAGCCAGTTCCATTTCCGCCAGCACCCGGCACAGTGGCAGCTCCGCCGTGGCGTACAGATCCCAGAGGTCCAGCTCCTTCAACTTGGGGGCCAGCACTCCGTACAGGGCGTCCACGGCGCTGGTGTAGCTGTGGAAGGCAGCCTCCGCCGCCGTCACATCCCCCAGCAAGGAGAAGGCATCCGGTTCCAGATGGACCGGCTTCACCAGCTCCGTGTGGAAATACCCGGCGAACAGCTGACCGATTTCATATTTGCCGCTGGTGGCGTCCACCAGATAGGCGGCCAGAGCGGTGTCGAACATGAAGCCCTCTGCGTTCAGGCCGTTTTCCAGCAGCGTCCGCATGAGGTCCTTGACGTTATGGCTCACTTTTTTAATGTCGGCGGCGAACAGGGCGTTCAGCAGCGCGTTCCAGTCACCGGTGTAGCGCTCGAAGAGAAATTCCGCCGACAGGGCGGTATCCGCCCCGGTATCGTAGTCCGCAATGACCCCGGAGAGGTCCGGCAGGGCCAGCACCGTCACATGATCCGCCTTGCGGAACAGTTCCAGCACCTCCCGGGCACGGGATTCCTCCGTGATCCGCTCCGCCGTCACGGTGACGTCCGGCGCGGCATCCGCCGGAGCCGTTTCCTCTGGACGCAGGCCCATTTTTTCAATCAGCTTGGAAAATTCCAGCTTCAAAAACAGGGGATACGCCGCCGGTGTCGGCTCCTGCACCCGGTTTTCCGCCGGGTCGAAGGACAGCGGCGCATCAGTGACAATGGTGGCCAGCCAGTAGGAATGGCGGGCGGCATCCTCTCCCGCCGTCAGCTTTTTGATGGCGGCAGGCTTGGCGTCGATATCCGGAAGCTTTTCATAAATGGCGTCCACGCTGCCATATTTTTGAATAAGATCCATAGCGGTCTTTTCACCCACCCCCGGTACGCCGGGGATATTGTCGGAGGTGTCTCCCATGAGGGCCTTCAGGTCGATCATGTGGATGGGTTCAAAGCCGTACTGCTCCCGGAAGGTCTCCGGGGTCATGTCCTTGGTGGTGGTCTGGCCCATACGGGTGGACACCAGTTTCACCTTCGTATGGTCGGTGATAAGCTGGAGGGAATCCTTATCTCCCGTCACCACTACGCAGTCCCAGCCCGCCGCCTCGCATTTCCGGGAAATGGTGCCGATCAGGTCATCGGCCTCCCACCCCTCCATTTCATAGCGGGGGATGTTCAGGGTATCCAGCACCTCTTTCAGCACCGGCACCTGCATCCGCAATTCCTCCGGCATGGGCTTCCGGGTGGCCTTGTACGCCTCGTCCGCCTTGTGACGGAAGGTCGGGGCGTGGAGGTCGAAGGTGACGCACAGGGCATCCGGCCGTTCTTCCTCTTTCAGGCGCAGCAACGTGGTGAGAAAGCCGAACACGGCGTGGGTGTACAGCCCTTCCCGGTTAGTCAGGGGGCGGATGCCGTAATAGGCCCGGTTGATGATGGAGTTGCCGTCAATGACCATGCACTTCATGGAAAAACCTCCGGATTTTTTTGACATAGTTAAGTTTATTATAGCCTCTTTTCCGCTGTTTCGCAATGGATTTTCCGCGAAAAACCGGTTGAGACGCCCGGTTTCCCCCGCCTGTCAAATTCTGCCGAAAATCCCGTTGAAATTTCGGCGGGAAACCGCCGTCTCTTCTATGGACAAATCAGTTTTTTTCAAGTATACTGCTCCCAAGAACAACAGATATTACATTTCGTTATGTCTGCTATAAGCAATTCCGATTTCTGTTAAATTTATAGAAGGAGTGGTACTATGCCGGAAAGCTATGCTGGAAAGATCAACCGAAAGCTGCTGAAAAAGCAGCGGATCATCGCGGCCGCCGCCGGGCGGGAGCCTGCGGATCTGGTGCTGAAAAACGCCACCTTTGTCAACGTGTTCTCCAATGAACTGTCCACCATGGACATTGCCGTGGCGGAAGGTCTGATCGTGGGCATGGGAAGCTATCAAGGCCGGTCTGAGGTGGACTGCACCGGCAAGATCGTTCTCCCCGGTTTCCTGGATGCCCACATTCATCTGGAAAGCTCCTTGGTCAGTCCCACGGAGTTCGTGAAGGCCGTCCTGCCTCACGGAACCACCACGGTGGTAACGGATCCCCACGAGATCGCCAACGTCATGGGCACCGATGGCATCGAGTATATGCTGCAGGCCACAGAGGACCTGCCGGTGGACGTGCGGTTCATGCTGCCCTCCTGCGTCCCCGCCACGCCGCTGGACGAGTCCGGGGCCATTCTGGACTATCGGGCCATCGACAGCTTCTATGACCATCCCAGAGTACAGGGCCTTGCGGAGATGATGAACTTTGTGGGCGCCATCAACGGCGACGAGCAGACCGTGGAGAAGATCGTGGCGGCACAGGCCCACCACAAGAAGATCGACGGCCACGCCCCGGACCTTCAGGGCAACGACCTCAACGCCTACATCGCCGCCGGCGTCTACTCCGACCACGAGTGCCATGATGTGAAGGACGCCATCGCCAAGCTGGAGCGGGGCCAGTTCATCATGATCCGTGAGGGGACCGCTGCCCGGAACCTGGAGGCATTGATGCCCCTGCTCACCGGCAAGTATGCTGACCGCTGCATGTTCTGCACAGACGATAAGCACCCCAATGACCTGCTGGAAAAGGGCCACATCGACTACATTGTAAAGAAAGCCATCTCTCTGGGTGCCGACCCCATCACCGCAGTCAAGGTGGCCTGCCACAACGCCGCCCGGTACTTCCTGCTGAACAATCGGGGCGGCATTTCCCCCGGCTATCTGGCAGACTTCGTCATTATCGACAATTTCCAGGACTTCAACATCGAGCAGGTCTACAAGAAGGGCGTTCTCATGGTGGATCACGGCGAGATCCAGGATTTCCCATCCCCGGAGATCGAGCCGTATCTGGTGGAGCGGGCTCACAAGACCTTCCATGTGGCGGCCCTCACCGCCGAGGACTTCGCCGAGAAGCGTCCCCGGGGCATCATCGGTATGGTGGACGGCGAGATCACCACGGTGGACGCCGGGTACTCTGACCGTATCGATGTGGAATATGATGTGCTGAAGATCGCCGTTGTGGAACGGCACAAGAACACCCATCACATCGGCATCGGCTACATTCAGGGCTACGGCCTGAAATCCGGCGCGGTAGCCACCTCCATCTCCCACGATTCCCACAACATCATCGTGGTGGGCACCAACGAGACGGATATGGCCGCCGCCGTCAACCGGGTAGTGGAGCTGAACGGCGGCATCGTGGTGTGGGACGGCGGACAGAGCGTGGCGGAGGTGCCTCTGGCCATCGCCGGCATCATGAGCGACGAGCCGCTGGTCACGGTGAACGAAAAGCTGGAAACCGCCAAGGATGCCGCCCACAAGCTGGGCGTGAACCCCGGCATCGATCCCTTCATGACTCTGAGCTTCATGGCCCTGCCGGTGATTCCCTCCCTCCGCATCACCACCCGGGGCGTGTTCGATGTGACCACCCAGAGCTACGTGTAAATAGTCATATAAAAACCGGCTTCCGTAAAACGGAAGCCGGTTTTTATGTATATGAAGCACCCTCCTGTCCCGTATCACCGGTAGAACCGATGGCAGCCGATGGTCTGCTGATAGGGTCGGTTGGCGTTGATCCACGTCCCCTGCGAGAGGGCCGGGGCGTAGAAATACAGGGCGGAGCCGACAACATTTTCCCCGTCCAGCGCCCGCTTGGCGGCCTCCACCGACTGTGAGGTAGGCGGCAGATAGACCCGCCCGTTGCTCACTGGCTCAAACTGCACTGCGTCCTTCCGGTCGAAAATGACGCCCTCCACGGTATTGGGAAAGCTGCCACTCCTGACCCGGTTCAGGATCACGTTGCCCACGGCGATCTGCCCGGACATTGACTCCGCGCCGCTTTCGGCGCAGATGATCCGGGACAGCCAGTACAATTCCCCGGCATCGTAGGCCGCACCGGGAGAGGTCACAGTCGCCCCCCTCAGATACGGGTCCCACTCTACCTGACAGCCAAGGGCCTCCCCCACCAGCCGCAGAGGGACATAGGTAACGCCGTTTTCCACCGTGACCCGGCCCCGGACAGTTTTTTCGTCGACGGTGACGGTATCCGCCGCCGGGTCCGCCCAAAGGTGGGTGTCATCAGACGCAGCTGCGGCCCGGCCCGTGGCTTCGTCCCACCAGATGTCCCAATCCCCCATCGTATTCAGTAAGGCCCGGAGGGGCACATAGGTCACGCCCCGCTCCACATAGGCGGACACGGCGATAGGTTTTCCGTCGATCTGTACCGGTACGCTCCGCTGGGCAGCTTTGGCAGGGACCGTCAGTGCTGCACAGAGGACCGCAGCGGTCAGCAGGCGCTTGCAGGCTCGTCGTTTCATGATTGTTCCGTCCTTTCCTTTTTGTAACCGTTTTGTAACTTTATTGTAGCGGAACCCACCAACAGGAAACAACCCTCAATATCTGGAAACTACGGCAGAGAATTACAACCGGGCGCGCAGGACTGTGTTTCCACCGCCGCCGAACGTTGACTTTTCTCCCCGGCGGGGCTACAATAAGGACCATCAAATAGTTCATGCAAAGGAGCTGTTTTTATGCTGTTTTCCGACCGTCCCCGCACCCACTATGAAAAAACGCTGGCCCACGAGGTCATCTGCCAGCTGCGCTTTCCCACCATTCTCTCCATCAACAATGTGGAGCCTGCCGATTTTCAGGAGCGTATCCGGGAGGATTTTCCCCAGTACGCCCGGAAGCAGGACGTTCTGCCTCCCCAGATCGTCAACGGTAAGCCAGAGCCTCAGCCTCCCGTCACCAACTACCACTTCCTCTCTCAGGACGGCAGATGGAAGCTGAATCTCACCAAGGACTTCATCGCCCTGTCCACGCTGTCCTACCCCGGCTGGGAGGAATTTGCCCGGATGCTGGATAAGCCTCTGGCGGCGTTCATCCAGCTCTACAAGCCCGCCTATTTTCAGCGGGTAGGCCTGCGATATCTCAACATCGTCTCCCGCACCACCCTTGATCTGGAGGATGTCTCCTGGCGGGAACTGTTCACTCCGGCCTATCTGGGCCCCATGGCGGAAGCCGATCTGGCGGAGGACCGGGTCGTCAACTGCGCCTGCGACACACAGTTCAAGCTGGATTCCAGCTGCACTGCCAAGATTCATGCCGGCATCGGCCGCTTGAAGACCAACATTCCCAACGCGCCTCAGGACCCGGAGGTGAAGTTTATTTTCGACATGGACCTCTCCATGGGCGGCAACACCGCCTGCGGTCTGGCCGCCGCCGCGCTGGAAACCCTCCACGGCCACTCCTCCCGGGTATTCGAGGGGGCCATCACCGACCGTCTGCGAGATGCCATGGGCCGGTAAGCCGCTTCCGTGTTTTTGACAGAAAAACGATTTGATCCTCTGCTGTTCTTCCCGGAACAGCAGAGGATCTTCTCTCGTCATTTTTTGCAGGAACAGCCCGTAAAACTTTCATATTTGTTTAAAAATACACTGGACGGCTGAACTGTGATTTGATAAGATAAAGCATAAAATTTTCTCCGGCACAGAGAATTTGAAAGGAGCCTATCCCATGCTGAACAATGAATACTGCAAGCGCGTCTATGAGCAGATCCTGGCCCGTGACCCGGATCAGAAGGAGTTTCATCAGGCGGTCTATGAAGTTCTGGAGGGTCTGGAGCCCATGGTGGAACGCCGCCCCGAGTTGGAGAAGAACGGCATTCTGGAACGGTTCGTGGAGCCGGAGCGTGTTGTCACCTTCCGGGTGCCCTGGACTGATGATGCCGGTCAGGTCCATGTGAACCGTGGCTACCGGGTACAGTTCAATTCCGCCATCGGTCCCTACAAGGGCGGTCTGCGGTTCCACCCCACGGTGAACCTGTCCATCCTGAAATTTCTGGGCTTTGAGCAGATCCTGAAGAACAGCCTCACCGGCCTGCCCATCGGCGGCGGCAAGGGCGGCAGTGACTTTGACCCCAAGGGCAAGTCTGACGCCGAGGTCATGCGCTTCTGCCAGAGCTTTATGTCGGAGCTGTACCGCCACATTGGCCAGTTTACCGATGTGCCCGCCGGTGATATCGGCGTGGGTGCACGGGAGGTCGGCTATCTCTTCGGCCAGTACAAGCGGCTGAAAAACGCCAGCGAGGCCGCTGTGCTCACCGGCAAGGGCCTGACCTTCGGCGGTTCTCTCACCCGGACCGAGGCCACCGGCTACGGCCTGTGCTACCTCACCGCCGAAATGCTCAAGACCCTGAAAAATGACAGCTTTTCCGGGAAAACCGTGGTGATCTCCGGCAGCGGCAACGTGGCTATCTTCGCTTGTGAGAAGGCCACCGCCCTTGGCGCCAAGGTGGTGGCCATGAGCGACTCCAACGGCTATATCCACGATCCCGACGGCATCAAGCTGGATATCATCAAGGACATCAAGCTGGTGAAGCGGGGCCGCATCAAAGAATACGCCGCTCAGGTCCCCGGCAGCACCTATACCGAGGGCTTCCGCGGCATCTGGACCATCCCCTGCGACATCGCCTTGCCCTGCGCCACTCAGAATGAGATCACCGCCGCTGAGGCGGAGGAGATCGTCAAGGGCGGCGCCATGGCGGTAGCCGAGGGCGCCAATATGCCCTCTACTCCCGAGGCCATTGCCATCTTCCAGAAGGCCGGCCTGCTGTTCGCTCCAGCCAAGGCAGCCAACGCCGGCGGCGTGGCAGTCAGCGCGCTGGAGATGAGCCAGAACTCCATGCGCTACTCCTGGATCTTCGAGGAAGTGGACGCCAAGCTTCAGGGCATCATGGTGAACATCTTCCACAATATCAACAACGCCGCCAAGGAATACGGCATGGAAGGCAATCTGGTGGCCGGCGCCAACCTGGCGGGCTTCAAGAAGGTCTCCGAGGCCATGATCGCACAGGGCGTGGTGTGAGCCTACGCACCCCTTTAAAAATTTTATCGAAAAAGCCAACCGGGAGAGGACAACAGTCCTCTCCCGGTTCAGCGTGTCGAAAAGGTCTTTTCGCCCCGCTGAGCAAGTTTTCAGAACTTTATAAAAGTTCTGAAAACTTAGGATTTCAATGACAAAGAAATACGTTGCCAGCCTAATCGTTTTCCGGGCGCAAGACGCCCGAAAAACGGGAGCCTTCCTCGAAACAGGCTCGCTTCATCCGCCACTGGCGGCGCTTCGCCGATTTCCCCTCCTGCGGGCAATCCGCATCCCTGTCCCCAAGGCCCCCTTGCCTAAAGGGGGCCTTTTTAAGAAGCAGCGGGATTTTTCCTCAAATTCACAAAAAATTTTCATTAAAGTTGCAAATGCAACTTTTGAGAGTTGGATTCTTGTGGTATACTACAAGCACAGCAAGAAAAAAACGGGCTGCGGCCCAAATCATAATAAGGAGGAACTTTACAATGAAGAAATGGGTATGTTCTGTTTGCGGTTATGTGTACGAGGGTGAGAATCCTCCCGCTGAGTGCCCCGTGTGCCATGTGGGCGCCGATAAGTTCATCGAGCAGAAGGAGGAGAAGTCCTGGGCTGCCGAGCATGTGGTAGGCGTAGGCAAGTCCTTCGGCAACGATGTCCCCGAGGAAGTGCGCAAGGAGATCATCGACGGTCTGCGCGCCAACTTCGAGGGCGAGTGCAGCGAGGTGGGCATGTACCTGGCTATGGCCCGTGTGGCTCACCGCGAGGGCTATCCCGAGATCGGCCTGTACTGGGAGAAGGCCGGCCTGGAGGAGGCCGAGCACGCCGCCAAGTTTGCCGAGCTCCTGGGCGAAGTCATCACCGACTCCACCGAGAAGAACCTGCAGATGCGCGTAGACGCTGAGAACGG
>ERZ857951.1536-NODE-1536-length-23643-cov-9.364338_pt1 | contig 23643 bp, 19 predicted proteins | sample MGYA00519759_ERZ857951 | MGnify/ENA primary metagenome ERZ857951 (study PRJEB31778, sample SAMEA3449377) | human gut metagenome | biome: human gut; feature: human-associated habitat; material: faeces | place: United Kingdom | collected 2010/2012 ...
CAGGAGAGCCAGTGCGAGGGCAAGTGCACCCGCGGCATCAAGAACGAGCCGGTGGGCATCGGCCGCCTGGAGCGCTTTGTTGCCGACTGGCACCGTGAGAATGTGCACACCGCCCCCATCGTGCCCGAATGGAACGGCCACAAGGTGGCCATCATCGGCGCAGGCCCTGCCGGCCTGACCGCCGCAGGCGATCTGGCAAAGCTTGGCTACAAGGTCACCGTTTACGAGGCCCTGCATGTGGCTGGCGGCGTGCTGATGTACGGCATCCCTGAGTTCCGTCTGCCCAAGGCCATCGTGCAGCAGGAGATCGACGGCCTGAAGAAGATGGGCGTTGATTTTGAGTGCAATATGGTCATTGGCAAGGTGCTCACCATCGACGAGCTGATGGACGAGTACGGCTACGAGGCCGTGTTCGTAGGCTCCGGTGCCGGTCTGCCCCGCTTCATGGGCATCCCCGGCGAGAGCCTGAAGGGCGTCTACTCTGCCAACGAGTTCCTGACCCGCTCCAACCTGATGAAGGCTTATCTGCCCACCAGCAAGACCCCCATCCGCACCGGCAAAAAGGTCGCCGTTGTGGGCGGCGGCAACGTGGCTATGGACGCTGCCCGCAGCGCCCTGCGTCTGGGTGCCGAGACCGTATACATCGTCTACCGCCGCGGCATGGCTGAACTGCCCGCCCGTAAGGAAGAGGTGGAGCACGCCGAGGAAGAGGGCATCATCTTCAAGACCCTGTGCAACCCTGTGGAGATCCACGCCAACGACGAGGGCTTTGTCAAGTCCATCACCTGCATTGAGATGGAGCTGGGCGAACCGGATGCTTCCGGCCGCCGCCGCCCCATCGAAAAGAAGGGCAGTGAGTTCGAGCTGGATGTGGACACGGTCATTATGAGTCTGGGCACCAGCCCCAACCCGCTGATTCGCTCCACCACCCCGGGTCTGGAAACCAACAAGCACGGCTGCATCGTTACCGACGGCGACGACGGCAAAACCAGCCGCGATGGTGTGTACGCCGGCGGCGATGCCGTGACCGGCGCAGCCACCGTCATCAAGGCCATGGGCGCAGGCAAGGCTGCTGCAAAGGCCATTGACGAGTACATTCAGAGCAAGTAATCCCCTGTGAAGGTGGGCACCGCCCACTGAATACCGGATATGAAAAATCCCCTGTGCCAGTGCACAGGGGATTTTTTGCATCTTATTCTGCGGTCTCCGTTGTGAGCGCCGGGTAGCCCGTCCGCACGCACCGCACAGCGCACCGGGCGCTGCCGCCGGTGGTGCAGGTAAAGAGAGTCAGATCCCATTCATCGGACTCCTCCGTCTTTTCGGTCATTTCCTCAATTTGCGTGGGCTGCAGGTTTTCCACATAGGAGACCTCGTAGGTCCAGCGCATACCGTCCATATCCGTAAAATAGACCTGCGCGCCCTCGGTCAGCCACTTGATGGGGCTGAAATGCTTTGCATAGTTGTGGGCGCAGACCACCATGTTATCCGCATAGGTGGAACCGGAGTAACGGCCCGGTGCGATTTTCAGACCCTCATAGCTCCACTGGCTCATCACCGGCAGTTCCAGCCCGATGGATGGAATGGACAGATAGCCGATGTAATCCCAGCCGTTCAGTTCGGTCACGGTCATTTCCTGCGTGGGGTCCAGCTCCGGCTGCAGCGCCACGGTATCCGATTTTGCCTTTTCCTCAATGGCAGCGTTCAGGGTCTGCTCCAGCTCGCCCAGCACCTCCTGCGAGGCCTTGTCTGCACGGGATGCATCCCACTTGTTATAGGCCAGCAGGGCTGCTGCCGCAAGGATCAGCAGCGCGCCCAGCACCATACACACTCTTCCGATTTTCTGTCGCATAGCAATGTGTCCTTTTTGTTCCGTGGTAGGTTTCATCCCTTTCAGTATATGCGCAATTGGTATGTTTGTCCAGTAAAAACTTACCGCACTGCCCGGTCCGGCACAAGGCGGCACACAAACCGCACCATCAGCGGGGTCAGCGGCAGCCACACCAGCGTGCACACCACATTGAACAAGGTGTGCGCATTCGCGATCTGCCGGGCGATCACGGCAAGCTCCGGCCCTTTGGGCGAAAGTGCAGCCGTCAGCCGCACATACAACGGCAGACCGGCGCAGAACACCGCCGCGCCGGTCAGATTGAACACTGCATGGGCCGCAGCCACCCGCTTTGCGTCCCGGCTTGCGCTCAAGGATGCCAGCACTGCCGTGATGGTGGTGCCGATGTTATCGCCCAGCAGCACCGGCAGCGCACCCGCAAGACCCAACAGACTGCTGCCGTCCAGCCCGGGGCGAGCTGCAAAGTTCTGCAGCAAGGCAATGGTAGCCGAGCTGCTCTGCACTGTCAGGGTCATGCCAAGCCCCGCCAGCAGCCCCAGCCATGGGTGCTGCCGCACCCGACCCAGCCAGTGCACGAACACCGGGCTTTGCGCCAGCGGTTCCATGGCAGTGCCCATATCGGCAATGCCCTCGAACAGCAGGCCAAAGGCGAACACCGCCCGGCCAATAGCCCGGCCCTTCCGCCCCGCACAGACAAAGCAGAGCAGCAGCCCGGCCAGCAGCACAAGGCCGCGCACATCTTCCAGCCGGAAGGCCAGCAGCTGTGCGGTAATGGTGGTTCCGATGTTGCAGCCAAAGATCACCGGGACCGCCTGCCGCAGGGTCAGCAGGCCCGCACTTACAAAGCCCAGCACCATCACCGTGACTGCCGAGCTGCTTTGCAGCACCGCCGTGACCGCAGCCCCCGCCAGCACGCCCCGCACCGGGCTGCCGGTCACAGCGGCCAGCAGGCTTTTCAAGCGGCTGCCTGCCGCTGTTTCCAGACTGTGGCTGAGCGCATCCATGCCGTATAAAAACAGTGCCAAGCCGCCAAAAAGTGTAAAAATTCTTGTCAGGTTCTGTTCCACTGCCGCCGCCCCTCCCGCAGAAACGTTTCTTATTCTATTTATGCAGCTGCCGGGCGGTTCAGGCTTTCTGCCGTTCTCCCCTTTTTGTGAACTTTTTTAAAATTATCCTAAACTGCCCTTGCATTCTAGGTGCCGGAGGAATATTATTGTCAGGCGTTAATAGTTAACAGCTGTTAAGCATTTTGCAATGAGGAGGGATAGAATGTTGAACGAGACCGAAGCCGCCGCGAGCTTTCACGGTCTGTGCCATTTTTTGGGACGGCTGAGCAAGGCGTCCCGGGCCGGCATGAAGGCGGCTCTGCGGGGCTGTCCCAAGTGCCACTTTCCCATGCTGGAGGGTCTGGCTCACACGATCAGTACCCGCGGGCAGAACGGAGCGGTGTATGTTTCCGATTTTGCCCGGGAGGCACACCAGCCGCTGCCGGCCATCAGCCGCAGCCTGCGCCAGCTGGAACAGGACGGCCTTGTTCTGCGCGAAGCGGACCCGGCTGACCGGCGCAAAACGCTGGTGCGCATCACGCCGGAGGGCTACGCCGCCTGTGCCCGGTGTGAGGATGCACTCAGCGATTATTTTGCCTGCGTGATGGCCCGGCTGACACCGGAGCAGGTGCAGCAGATGAATACTTTGCGCGGCGCACTGATGGATGCCATCCTTGCGGAAAACGCTTCCCGTGAAGCAAAAAACAACGAAGGGAGAACCGAACTATGACGAAAATTTTCAAGCAGCTGGCCCGGCACTGGGCCGTCTGTCTTGTGGTGTTCGCGCTGCTGTTCGTGCAGGCGTACTGCGATCTTTCGCTGCCGGACTACACCAGCAGGATCGTGGACACCGGCATCCAGCAGGGCGGCATTGAAAGCCCCCTGCCGGAAACGATACGCCAGAGCACGCTGGATGCCCTCACGCTTTTGATGAGCGAAGAGGACGCTGATGCGCTCCAGAACGCCTACGGGTATTATCTTCAGGACGACGGCGTGCTGAAGCTGCGCACCGACCTGACCGATGACGAGCGCACCGCGCTGGAGGATGCCGTCACCACGCCGGACATCGTGCTGTATATGGCCGCCGCGCAGGCAGCGAACGCCCCCGCCGGGCAGGACACCATGGGCATGACCGGTCTTGCTGACATGCAGGCGGCATCCTCTGAGAGCACCACCACGGATAGCGAGACCGTCACCCCCACTGCCGAAGATCTGGACACCGTATGCGCCCAGTTTGCCGCTATGAGCCAGATGCCCGGCTTCACCCGCGAAGCTGTCCAGCAGCAGCTGGCCGGTGCTTTTGCCAGTCTGGATGATACCCTGATGGAGAACCTCAAAAGCCAGTCCATGCTTCTGGTGCAGCTGGAATACGAGGCTCAGGGCATTGCCCACGATGTGCAGATGCGCTATCTTTACCGCGTAGGCGGCCAGATGCTGGGCCTGACTTTGCTGATGGTGGCTGTGTCCATTGCGGTGGGCTTCCTCGCCTCTCGTGTGTCCGCCGCCATTGGCCGCGACCTGCGCCGGGAGACCTTTGCCAGCGTCATCGGGTTCTCCAATGCAGAGATCGAGAATTTTTCCACCGCATCTCTCATCACCCGCACCACCAACGACATCCAGCAGGTGCAGTTCGTCTGCGTCATGCTGCTGCGCATGGTGGCCTATGCGCCCATTCTGGGCATTGGCGGCGTGCTGCATGTGCTGAACAGCAGCACCGGCCTTTCCTGGATCATCGTGCTGGATGTGGCCGTTCTGCTGCTGCTCATCCTCTTCCTGATGAGTGTGGCCATGCCCAAGTTCAAGATCATGCAGAAGCTGGTGGACCGGTTGAACCTCGTCAGCCGCGAGATTCTGACTGGCATCATGCCGGTGCGTGCCTTCAGCCGTGAAAAGTTTGAGGAGGAGCGCTTCGACAAGGCCAACAAAGACCTGATGAGCACCCAGCTGTTCACCAACCATGCCATGGTTGCCATGATGCCCTTTATGACCCTCATCATGAACGGCACCAGCCTGCTGATCGTCTGGTTCGGCGGCAAGGCCATGGACAACGGCACCATGCAGGTGGGCGAGATGATCGCATTCATCACCTACACCATGCAGATCGTCATGTCCTTCCTGATGCTGGCCATGGTGGCCGTCATGCTGCCCCGCGCCGGTGTGGCTGCGGAGCGCATCGACGAGGTGATCCGCACCAAAGCCACCATCAACGACCCGGACGAAGCTGCTGCAAAGCCCGCGCAGGAGCACGAAAACTGGCAGGGTGAGGTAGAGTTCCACGATGTGAGCTTCCGCTTCCCGGGTGCGGACAGCGATGCGCTGGAGCACATCAGCTTTACCGCAAAGCCCGGCGAAACCACCGCCATCATCGGCTCTACCGGCTGCGGCAAATCTACCCTGCTCAACCTCATCCCCCGCTTTTATGATGTCACCGGCGGCAGCGTGACCGTGGATGGCATCGATGTGCGCAATATGCCGCAGGCACAGCTGCACGACCTGCTGGGCTATGTGCCCCAGAAGGGCGTGCTGTTCAGCGGCACCATCGACTCGAACCTGAAGTTCGGCGGGGAGCACATCACCGATGCCGATGTGAAAAAGGCTGCTGCCATTGCGCAGGCAACCGAGTTCATCGACGCAAAGCCCGAGGGCTACCAAAGCCCCATTGCGCAGGGCGGCTCCAATGTGTCCGGCGGCCAGAAGCAGCGCCTTTCCATTGCACGCGCCATTGCCAAGGACCCCAAAATTTATCTGTTCGACGACAGCTTTTCTGCCCTCGACTTTAAGACCGATGTTGCCCTGCGCCGTGCACTGAAAGCCCAGACCGATAACGCTACCGTTATCATTGTGGCACAGCGCATCTCCACTGTGCTGCACGCAAACCAGATCCTGGTGCTGGACGAAGGCCGTCTGGTGGGCAAGGGCACCCATGCCCAGCTGATGGCTTCCTGCCCGGAGTATCAGGAGATCGCCCGCAGCCAGCTGAGCCAGAAGGAGCTGGACCTCAAATCTCTGAATACCGAAAAGGAGGGTGAGTGATATGCCAAGACCCGGACGCATGACGACCGAACGCGCCAAGGACTTCAAGGGCACCCTGCTGCAGCTTGTGCGCACCCTTGGCCGCTACCGCCTTTCGCTCGTTACCGCCATTGTATTTGCCATTCTTTCTACCATCTTCAACATTGCAGGCCCCAAGGTGCTGGCAAAGGCCACCACGGCTCTTGCCACCGGCTGGATCGCCAAGCTGCGCGGCACCGGCAGCATCGACTTTGTGTATATCGGCCGCATCCTGCTGTTTTTGCTGGGCATGTACCTGCTGAGCAGCGCCTTCAGCTTTATTCAGGGCTGGCTCATGACCGGCCTTTCCCAGAAAGTCTGCTACGACTTCCGCAAGCAGATCAGCGAAAAGATCAACCGCTTGCCCCTTGCCTACTTTGAAAAGCGCACCGTGGGCGAGGTGCTGTCCCGCATCACCAACGATGTGGACACGCTGGGCCAGAGCCTGAACCAGAGCATCACCCAGCTCATCACCAGTGTGACCACCATGATCGGCGTGCTGGTCATGATGCTGTCCATCAGCCCGAAGATGACCCTGATCGCCCTGCTGATCCTGCCGGTCTCGCTGGTGCTGGTGCTCATCGTGGTCAAGTTCAGCCAGAAATACTTCAAGGCACAGCAGGCCATTCTGGGCGTTGTGAACGGTCAGGTGGAAGAAGTCTACTCCGGCCACAACGTGGTCAAAGCCTTCAACCGCGAGGCCGTGGTGCTGAACGACTTCAACGCCGCCAACGATAAGCTGTACGAATCCGCATGGAAGAGCCAGTTTCTCTCCGGCCTGATGATGCCCATTATGAACTTTGTGGGCAATCTGGGCTATGTGGCAGTGGCCATCGTGGGCAGCATTTTTGCGTCAAACGGCACCATTACCATCGGTGACATTCAGGCCTTCATCCAGTACGTCAAGAACTTCACCCAGCCCATCCAGCAGCTTTCTCAGGTGTCCAACATGCTGCAGAGCATGGCCGCTGCCGCTGAGCGGGTGTTCGAGTTTCTGAACGAGCCGGAAGAGGATCAGCAGGCAGACCCGGCCCGCCGCGCGGACCCTGCCTGCATCAACGGTCAGGTGACATTCAGTCATGTCCGCTTCGGCTACACCCCGGACAAGACCGTCATCCACGATTTCAGCTGTGAGGTCAAGCCCGGCCAGAAGGTGGCTATCGTCGGCCCTACCGGCGCGGGCAAAACTACCATGGTCAAGCTGCTCATGCGCTTCTATGATGTAGATTCCGGTTCCATCACCCTGAATGGCCACGATGTGCGTGACTTTGACCGCAGCGCTCTGCGCGAGGGCTTCGGCATGGTGCTGCAGGACACATGGCTGTTCAAGGGCACCATCATGGAGAACATCCGCTATGGCCGTCTGGATGCTACCGACGAAGAAGTGATCGCCGCCGCCAAGGCTGCCAACGCCGACCACTTCATCCGCACCCTGCCCGGCGGCTACCAGATGGAGCTGAACGAGGACGCTTCCAACGTGAGTCAGGGCCAGAAGCAGCTGCTCACCATCGCCCGCACCATTCTGGCCGACAACCGCATCCTGATTTTGGACGAGGCCACCAGCAGCGTGGATACCCGTACCGAGCAGCGCATCCAGACCGCCATGGACCGCCTGATGGAGGGCCGCACCAGCTTTGTGATCGCACACCGTCTTTCCACCATCCGGGATGCCGACCTCATCCTTGTGATGCGAGATGGCGACATTGTGGAGCAGGGCACCCACGACCAGCTGATCGAAGCAGGCGGCTTCTACGCCGACCTGTACAACAGCCAGTTCGAGGACGTGGTGGAGTAAGCTGCCCGTCATCGCAGTATAAGCACAAAAATAGCACCTGCCGCCTTCCTTTCCGAGGGCAGCAGGTGCTATTTGTTTACCCTCTCAGTCATCGCTACGCGATGCCAGCTCCCCCGAGAGGGGGAGCTTTTCAGCAGTTACCGGTCAGCTGCAATAGAGTTCTCCCTTCGGGAGAGCTGGCGCGAATGCGCCTGAGAGGGTTTTCTTTTTCTTTATTCCTCCACCGGTTCGAGCTTCAGGCCGAACAGCTTTTCCGAGAGGGACGGCAGCAGCTGCTGCACCGCGCGGACATAGGCCATCACCCACGGGTCCTCGCGCTTTTGTCCCAGCACGACGCCAAACCGGTGTCCCCTGCCCCAGTCCAGTACCCGCACAAAACTGAGATCCGGTCTGCGGTAATAGACCGCCGGGACCATCTTGAGTGCCGGGTCGCCGTAGGCTGCACTGCGGATGCCGCCCACCGGCGTAAAGTTCACTCCGCGCTCCAGCCCCTCCTGCAGCAGGCTTGTTTCGTAGACAGTCTGGTACATCTCCTTGATGGGCAGCCAGCGGTATTGCAGCGCCTGCTCCAGACTCAGCCTGCCCACCGGCATATCGGCGGGCGGGTGGATGGGAATGCACAGCTCCGGCACATAAAGCAGCGGGATGAAAGTGAATCCCTGCGCGTAAAATTCCGCACTTTCCAGCTGGAAAGAAAGGTCCGCGTCCCCTTTTTTCAGGCTGCGCCAGATCTCGCTGCGGCTGGCGCACTGCATCATAATAGACGTGTATTGCAGACACAGATCGTTCGTCAGAGAGAACAGGTCGTATCCGAACATCCGCATGGCCTCATGGCTCCATGCAATGACCAGATGCCGTTCCGGCGGATTTTCCTGCTGCTGTACCGCACGGGCATGGCGCACCGCCTCCTGATACAAGGCCGTCAGCTGCTTTGCCTTGGGGTAAAAGTCCCGGCCTGCCGGGGTCAGGATCACCCGGCGCGGTACATGCTGGAACAGTTCAAACTGCAGTTGCCCTTCCAGCGTGCGGATCTGCTGCGAAAGCGCCGACTGCGAAAGATACAGTGCCTCTGCTGCTGCCGAAAAACTGTCCATCTCTACGATCTTCACAAATCCTTCCAGTGCACTCTGGTTCATCTGCGCATCCTCGCTTTCTTACATTAGGATTTCCTAAATTATAATATAACATAATTGAATTGTAAAGTGCGTCACTCTACGCTACAATTGTTAAAGATTCAGCAAAGTGGTTTTTACCCTGCTGCACGATAAGAAGAGAAAAGAGAAAGAGAGCGTACCTATGAACAAGATTTCCCGCAAGGGCTTTCTGAAGATCGCCGCTGCCGCCGCCATGAGCGGTGTCACTGCCGGCGCACTGGCTGCCTGCAATTCCGCCTCCAGCTCCACTGCCTCCGGTGCTGCCGGTCAGTACATCCCCGGCACCTACGAGGGCACCGCCGAGGGCATCTCCTCCACCGTCAAGGTCACCATGACCTTCTCTGACAGCGCTGTCACCGACGTGGTGGTGGACACCTCCGGCGAGACCGCCTCTTTCGGCGCTGCCGCTGCCGATGAGCTGCGTGAGCAGCTGCTTTCTGCCGGTTCTGCCGAAATCGACGGCGTTTCCGGCTCTACCATCACCTCCGATGCTGTGATGAAGGCCGCCAAGAGCTGCTATGCACAGGCAAAGGGTGAGGCTGTGGTGTCCAGCGTGCAGCTGCCCACAGGCGACGCAAACGACTGGCTGGGCAAAGAGCCTGATATCGACGAGACTGCCATCACTGAGACCGTGGACACCGACATCCTCATTGTGGGTGCAGGCAACGGCGGTATGTTTGCTGCCGCCTATGCTGCTGCCAACGGCCTGAACTTCCGTGTTATCGAGCAGAACGCCAACGTGCAGGACACCCGCCACTGGTACGGCGCTATCGACTCCGCTGCCGCCAAGGAGGCCGGTGAAAAGCCCGCCGACCGCGCCAAGCTGCTGAGTGAGATCTCCCGCTACGCCTCCGGCAAGTGTGACCAGCGCGTCGTCAAGACCTGGATCAATGAGTCTGCCGCTATGCACGACTTCATGCGCAGCATTCTGGAAGATAAGTACGGCTGGGTGTGCGATTTCACCTCCGGCAGCGAGGCTGCATGGCCTGCAGAGAATGCCGAGCACAACACCGACTACCTCTACCCTGTGCAGGAGCACAACTACATGGCCAGCGAGAGCGCATCCGGCCTGCCCCGCAACGAGCTGCTGCTGCAGTACATTCAGGAGCTGGGCTACGATGTGGACTTCAAGACCAGTCTGGCCAAGCTGGAAAAGAACAGCGAGGGCCGCATTACCGGCATCATCGCCCAGAGCACCGAAGATGACCACTTTATCCGCTACAACGCCAACAAGGGCGTGCTGCTGGCCTGCGGCGGTTTCCCCGGCAACCCCTACATGATGGAGCAGCTGGACCCGCTTGGCACCAGCGTGACCACCGCCTGCTCCTACTCCCCCGCCGACAAGGGCTACGGCATCCGCGCTGCTGTGTGGGCCGGTGCCAATCTGGACAAGGAAGCCGCTCCCATGCTGTTTGACCGCGGCGTTGTTGCCCCCGGCGTGGATGGCGGCTATGTGGATAGCGACACTGCCTTTGGCGGCAAGGCCTTCCCCGGCAAGATCCGCCAGTACAACCCCGGTACCCAGCCCTTCCTGAAGGTGAACCGCAACGGCGAGCGCTTTGCCAACGAGAGCTGCCCCTACAACGATATCGTCTACGCTGCCGCCCACCAGCCGGGCCGCGTCTACGCACAGATCTGCGATGCCAACATTCTGGAGGACGCAAAGCGTTTCCACACCATCGGCTGCTCTGCCCAGACCCGCAACGGCGGCGAGAAGTACATTCAGGGTAAGATGGACGAGGCTATTGAGGCCGGGGCATTGTTCAAGTGCGATACGCTGGACGAGCTGGCTGACAAGATGGGCTTTACCGGTGCTGCCAAGGACACCTTCCTTGCTACCGTGGAGCGCTACAATGAGCTGTACGACAAGCAAAACGACGAGGATTTCGGCAAGCCCGCTTACCGCCTGAGTGCCATCCGCACTGCGCCCTTCTATGGCTGCTGGCTGGGTGCCTCTCTGCTGACCACCGAGCAGGGCATTGCCATCAACGAAAAGGGTCAGGCGCTGGACAACAACAATCAGCCCATGGAGGGCCTGTATATCACCGGTGATATGTCCGGCAGCTTCTTTGCCAACAACTACCCCTGCCTGATGGCCGGTGTAGCCATGGGCCGCACCCTGACCTTCGCCATGAAGGCCGTCAAGCAGATGGCTGGTCTGGATAACGCCTGATCCAGCGCGGTTTTCCGGCACAACTTAAGCGTTTTTCCATTTCTTCTTTCTTCATAAAGAGAGGCGGTCCCTGTTTGGGGCCGCCTCTCTTTGCCATTTTTTCGCCACGTGCCCCCTACACAAATCCCCACGATTGTGCTATGATAAAGCTGAACAGCCGGTTTGTGCCAGACAACCGGCAAAATCGAGGTGTTTGTACAAATGTCTGATCTCCTTGAAACTCTGCAGCAGGAAGGGGTAGACCCCGCTCTGCTGGAAGCAGTCCAACAGTACCGCGCTGCCCATGCCCTGCCGGACGCACTGCGCCCGCGCATCCCTTCCCCTGCCTTTACCTACTATGGCAAACAGGTGTGGGAGCAGGCGCTGGCGGCGCTGCTCTGCGGCGAAAACCTGCTGCTGGCAGGCGGAAAAGCCACCGGCAAAAACGTGCTGGCCGAGAACCTTGCCGCCGCCTTTGGCCGTCCCGCATGGGACATCTCCTTCCATGTGAACATGGACGCAGCATCCCTCATTGGCATGGACACTTTTGCGGACGGTCAGGTGGTGTTCCGGCCCGGCCCGGTATACCGCTGCGCCCAGTGCGGCGGCTTTGGTGTGCTGGATGAGATCAACATGGCCAAAAACGAAGCGCTGGCCGTGCTGCACGCGGTGCTGGACTTCCGCCGCGCCATCGATGTGCCCGGTTACGACCGCATCCCGCTGGCGGAGGAGACCCGCTTTATTGCCACCATGAACTACGGTTATGCCGGCACTCGTGAGCTGAACGAGGCCCTCATCTCCCGTTTCGTGGTCATCCAGATGCCCACCATTACGCAGGACGATCTGGAAAAGCTGCTGCGGACGCAGTTCCCCGATCTTGCTTCCAAGTATGTGCGCCAGTTTGCACTGCTGTTCCTTGACCTGCAGAAAAAGTGCGACAGTGCGGAAATTTCCACCAAGGCGCTGGACCTGCGCGGCATGCTGGATGCCCTGCGGCTGATCCGGCGCGGCATCCCGGCAGGCGCGGCACTGGATATGGGCATCACCAACAAAGCCTTTGACTCCTATGAGCAGGGCCTGATCCGTGATGTGATCGCAGCGCGCATTCCGGCCAAGCTGGATGCCGCCAAGCTCTTTGGCTGATGGACGCCCAGAGTTACACCGCGCAGGAGCGGCGTGCGGCCAATCAGGTCTGGGCTGCTGCAGGAGCCTATGGCTTTGAGCCGCTGTTTCTGGCCCGCTATACCGACGGCACCACCGATTTTTACATGAACACGGTCGTGGGCCTCATCCACAAATATTACGGTGACGCGCTGATCCGCAGCGTCTTTGACGCATGGGACGGTGATCTGCGGCAGACGATGCTGGACGACATGACATGGCTGTATCTGGAAAACGCCGCCTACCGGCTGGAGCTGCCCCGCCGCCCGGTGCTGGAAGCACTGCGCCATGCCCATGCAGATTATTTCTTTGCCATCCAGTACAAGCTCTCCCGTCAGGAGTGGATGGCAAAAAATCAGCTGGTGTACACCATGCAGGCTGCACGCTGGCGGCGTGTGCTGGGCCGCACCGACCCGATGATGACCCCTTACGAGTCCGGCCTTGCTGCGGCTCTTTCCCCGGAAAAAGCGCCGGCAGCGGAACAGCTGAAAGCCGAAATTTTATCGATCTACGCAAAATTCAACCTGTTCGACGGCACTGTGCACCAGAGAGCAGCTTTGCATCTGCATCTGGACGGCCTGCTGGCAAAGCTTGCCACCAAAGCCATGCCCACCCAGATGATCAAGACCGACCGCGTGACCGTGGAGCACTCAAGCTCCGTGGATGCCGTGGGCGGCGGGCTGGCGGTGGACAAGCGCCGGGCCCACATCACCCTGAAGCAGAATGCCGCGCAGGACAGAGCCTACATCGAAAGCTGCTTCGGCCGCTCTCTCTACCCGCCGGAACGGCTGCGCAAGGCTGAGCAGGAGCTTTGCGTGGGCGACCATCTGGGGTGCCATTTGTGGTTCAGTGCTGGTGTGCCAAGCCCGGAGCAGGCTCCCACACCGGAAGCAAAGCATCTGGCTGAACAGGCTGAGCTGCAGGCCGACCGCAACCGCGCTTATTACGCCAAAAATCGGGAACTGCACCGCAGCGTGGTGCTACGGCTCACCGAACAGATCCGCAACTGCATTCTGGTGCATCAGCAGCCCAACGCCCGTGTGGCTCGCAGCGGAAACCTGAATGCCGGACGCATCTGGCGGGCACCACTTTTGAACGATGACCGGGTATTTTTATGCGCCGAGGAGGAAAACCAGCCTTCCTTCACGGTGGATCTTCTGCTGGATGCATCTGCGTCCCGCCTGCACTGTCAGGAAGTGATCGCGGCTCAAGGATCCATTTTGGCCCAGAGCCTTGCGGCCTGCGGGATCCCGGTGCGGGTGTCCAGCTTCAGCAGCCTGCGGGGCTACACCGTACTGCGGGTGCTCAAAGGCTTTGCAGACAAAAACCTGCAAAACATCAACCGATATTTTGCTTCCGGCTGGAACCGTGACGGCCTTGCTCTGCGGGCCGCAGGCGACCTTTTGCAGTATGCGCCCGGTCCTGCGCCGCGGCATCTGCTCATCGTGCTGACGGACGCTTCGCCCAACGACAGCCGCCGCATCCCGCCCAGTGCAGAAAACCCGCTGGGCTGCGGTTACGAGGACGCTGCCGGTGTGGCTGACACTGCCGCGCAGGTGCGTGCGCTGCAGCGCATGGGCATCCGGGTGTCGGCTGTGTTCATGGGTGAGGACAGCTCTGCCGGTGCCGCTGCACAGATCTACGGCAAAAACATGGCCCGTATCCGCGGCATGGACCAACTGGCCCGCGCGGCCGGGCGGCTGATTCAGAACGAGATCCGTGAACTGGGCGATTGAACCATATTTTACCAGAACAGCCCACAGATGGGAGGCTTTGGCCTTGCCGTCTGTGGGCTGTTTTTGATACAGAACACAACTGATTCGCTCTTGCAACAACCATGTTTCGGGTCGTTGTTGCAGGATGCGCGGAAATATTTTGTTTTTCTACAAACTTATAGTTGTTTTTTGTTGTGAAGTATGCTATACTATGTTCAGTCAATAAAACATTCCTGCGTAAGCCGCCTGCTGTGCACCGGGTCGTTTGGCGCAGTGCCCATCCGTTATACAACGAACTGCTGTGTTATAGTTTCAGGAGGGAATCGATCATGGATGCCAACCGTTATTTTGATGCCATGCACAACGCTATGTCAGCTCAGCACCCCGGTGCGCAGCTGCTGTTAACGGTAAAGCTGCAGGACACCTGCGGCAACGATGCCTGCCTGGAGCTGAAGCAGCTGCCCGGTGAGAGCACCTCCATTCTGTGCTACTCCACCATGGGTCGCCGCTGCCTGAACTTCCAGCTGTTCCGCAAGGGCTGGCAGCTGTGCCACAACGCCGATGGCCAGCTGGTGGGCCGCTTTCCTTCCAGCGCCGACGGCCTGATCGACGAGACCGATTTCCGCGCCTACTGCCGTGAGGACCGGCTGGATCTGGCACGCACCCAGCGCATCACCGCCGAGCTTCGCCAGTGCGCCGGTATCGATTATCAGGGCAGCATCCCGCAGAACGCCCGCACCGGTGCCGTTGTTACTGTGGAGAGCTTTGTAGGGGCCGGTGCCCGCTGGACCTACTGGAGTCAGGATGTTCTGCCCAGCCTGCCGCTGGGTGCCATCCTCTACTGGCTGGCGGATCATCTGGCCGGTGCCGAGCGCCGCACCCTGCAGGCCGACCCGCAGGCAGCCCGCCTTGCCGCCCAGTGGCTGGCCGGTGATACAGCCGTATTCTTCCATCCGTCGGTGCCGATGACCGCCATGAATACGGTCTCTTCCGGCTCTGCGCCCGCACGCCGCCGCACCACTGTGCCCGCTGCCCGCAACAAGAGCTGGCAAAGCATCATGGCCGTGATGGCAGGCATGTGAACGAAAAAGCAAGGAAAGACCGATCGTCTCTCCTTGCTTTTTCAGTATTATTCGAGGTACGGGTCCAGCAGGGCATCCACCGTTTTGTTCCGCTTGGGGTTCGGCTTTTTGATCACATGGCCGCGGCAGACCACCAGTTCCAGATGCTGCAGCGCACGCAGGTCTTCCAGTGGGTTGTGCTTTGTCACAATAAAATCTGCGCTCTTGCCCGGCTCAATGGAACCGGTTACGTCTCCTACTCCGGCCAGCTGAGCATTGCGCAGGGTGGCCGTGTACAGGGCGAACTGGTTGCTTACACCGCAGTATTTGTGGAAGTAGCACAGCTCCCGCCAGAAATCGTACTGGGTGATGTACGGGCAGCCTACATCGTTGCCCAAGGCCACCGGGATGCCGTTGGCAAGGGCGGTCTTTGCGCTTTCCACCACACCGTCAAACACGATCTTGCCGTTATACTGGTCCTTTTCCGAAGCGCCGGAAACCGCTGTATCGAACAGCGCATAGGGCAGCGCCGGGGAGATAGTGGTGCACACAAAGGCTCCCCGCTCCTTGTAAAGCCGGATGGTCTCATCGTCCATCTTTGCGCCGTGCTCAATGGAATCCACGCCGTTTTCCAGCGCCGCCTTTACGCCCTCCGGCGATTCGGTGTGTGCTGCTACGGTGTAGCCCAGCTTGTGGGCTTCGTCGCAGACGGCTTTGATCATCTCCGGCTTCATTTTCAGCTCTCCGGGCGTTCCCTTTTCGGTGGCATCCAGCACACCGCCGGTGATCATCAGCTTGACAAGATCCACCTTCTGGCCGCTGGCCTTTTTGAGCTGAGCAAGTGCTTCGGCATTGTTATGGGCCGCAACTGCCACCGAGCCCGCCATGTGTCCCCCGGGCACCGAAATGCCTTCGTTGGCAGCAAGGATGCGCGGTGCCAGCAGCTTGCCAGCTGCAGCATCATCACGGCAGCGGGTGTCAAAATCTGCAATGCCGCCCACGGTGCGGATGGTAGTCACGCCACCCAGCAGTTCCAGCTTCGCGTAGCTGCATACCAGCCTGTAGGCCACCGCACGGGTCAGGCCATTGCTCAGAATTTTGCGCACCAGCGCAGCATTATCCCGCGGCTTTGCGCTGGGCTTGCCGTTGCCTGCCAGATGCACATGCAGGTTGATCAGGCCCGGGCACAGATAGCCTCCGTGCAGATCGATCACCTCATAACCGTCCAGATCCACGCCCTCATCGACAATGGCAATGATCTTATCATCCTCGGTCAGCAGGATCTTGTGCGCTTCCGGCTGCATCTGCTCGGTGCCATCCAGCAGGATCCCGTTCGTATAGGCACGTTTCATTGGGAACATCCTCTCTTTTTCAGATTTTTCGGACAGAAGTTGTTTTATTTCAGTATAGCACGTTCCGGCAGATGGTGCAATGCAAAAACGGGCAGGAAAGGTTCAGCCCTCTCCTGCCCGCTCGGTGTTTTTATTTACTGTGCGGCTGCGCTGGAAGCTACTTCGGAAGCAGCAGCCTCAGAAGATGCGGCTTCCGAAGAAGCAGCTTCGCTGGATGCGGCATCTGCGCCGCCGGTCACGCCGCCCTCAACGACCAGCTCATCCTCATAGTCAAGGCCGTAGGTATCCACCAGAGTCTCCTCATAGTCCTTGTGGAAGAAGTTCTCCTCGCCCAGAGCCTTGATCTCCTCGTTCAGCCAATCCAGAACGGTGGTGTTGCCCTGGCTCACAGCGGGAGCAATGGTGTCCTGACTGCCCAGAGAGGGAATGCCGACCGTGTAGCCGGTGTTCTGCTTTGCAAATGCAATGACCTCGGTGTTATCGTTGGCCCATGCCACGCCGTTGCCGTTCTCCAGTGCATTCTTGGCCGTTGCATAGGAATCGTACTTCTGCAGCGGAATGTCGGGGTACTCCTTGGTCAGGTAGGTCTCGGCGGTGGTGCCGGAAATGACGATCATCTGGTCGTCAGCCTTCCAGTTGTCCAGAGTGGTGATAACGTTGCTGTCCGGAGAAATGACACCCAGAGCCACATTCATGTAAGGCAGAGCAAAGTCCACTTCCTCTGCGCGCTCCGGGGTCACGGTGAAGTTTGCCAGGATCACATCCGCCTTGCCGGTCTGCAGATACTCGATGCGGTTGGCAGCCTCGGTGGAAACGAAGTTGATCTCTACGCCCAAATCCTCGCCCAGACGGCGTGCAAAGTAGACATCATAGCCCTGATATTCGCCGTTCTCGTCCACATAGCCGAACGGGTTCTTATCGGAGAACACGCCGATGTTGATGGTGCCGGACTCCTTGATCTGATCCAGCGTGCGGTAGACCACGCTGCTGCCGGATGCTGCGCTGCCGGATGCTGCAGTGGAAGCAGAAGAAGAGCCGCCGCATGCGGTCAGAACAGCGGCAGCGGAAACTGCACCCAGACCCAGCAGGAAGGAACGACGAGAGATCTTAGACTGGTTCATAATGATTACTCCTTTACAAAATCTTTCCCATTTGGCTGCGGAACACCCGCAGCCTCTATCTTGATCTGTGACTCATTTCACAGCATCAAACGTGAAGGTGCGCAGGAAGCGTTGCGCGCGCTCGGTCTTGGGCCGGTCAAAGAACTCGGCCGGCGCAGCTTCTTCCACGATCTTGCCGCCATCCAGAAAGATGACGCGGTTGGCAATGGCGCGGGCAAACTGCATTTCGTGGGTGACGATGATCATGGTCTTGCCCTGCTTGGCAAGGTCCAGCATAACGTCCAGCACCTCGCGCACCATTTCCGGATCAAGGGCAGCGGTCACTTCGTCAAACAGAAGGATCTCCGGGTGCATACACAGTGCGCGCACGATGGCAACGCGCTGCTTCTGGCCGCCGGAAAGCTCACGCGGGTAGCTGTTTTTCTTGGCAAGCAGGCCCACACGGTCCAGCAGAGCTTCGGCCTCCTGCTGCACTTCCGCTTTGGGGCGCTTCTGCACCTTGGTGGGTGCCAGAAGCACATTGTCCAGCACCGTCATGTGCGGGAACAGCTCGTAGCTCTGGAACACCATGCCGATGCGCTGGCGCAGCTGAGTCAGATTTTTACCGCCGTAGGCAACGGTCTCATTGCCCAGCCGCACCCGGCCGCTCTGGGTGGGCTCCAGACCATTCAGACAGCGCAGCAGGGTGCTTTTGCCGCAGCCCGAAGGGCCGACCACCACGATGACCTCGCCGGGCTTGACAGCAAAGCTGATATCATCCAGCACGGGGGTCTCGCCATAGGCCTTGATCAGATGTTCAACAGTCAAAATAGGTTCTGCCATGTACGGTCACTTCCATTTCTTTTCGAGATAGGATGCCAGCAGACTGATGGGCCAGCATACGAAGAAATATAACACGAAAACCGTGAGATAAATGCCAAACGCTGCGTTGGGGCTGGCGGTGCGGTTGGCCTCGATGATCTGCTGTGCTACCTTGATCACTTCCACCACACCGATCATCAGCACAAGGCTGGTGGTCTTGATCATGCGGGTGATCAGGTTGATGGACAGCGGGATCAGGCGGCGCACCGTCTGCGGAATGATGATGTACCAGTAGGTCTGCGCACGGCTCATGCCAAGGGCCTCGGCGCTCTCATACTGGTGCTTCGGAATGGCGATCAGCGCACCGCGCACAAGGTCGCTCATTTCTGCGGTGCCCCACAGCACAAACACGATGATGGATGCCGTCTCGCCGGAAAGGTTCCACCCAAAGGCACGGGTGGTGCCGAAGTAAACGAGGAACAGCAGCACCATCTGCGGCATGATGCGGACGAACTCCAGATAAAGCCGCAGGATCGCCTTGATAACGGGGTTGCGGGAGGTCATGAGCACACCCAGCAGGATGCCCAGCGGCAGGCTGATGATCACCGAGACGGCGCTGATCTTGAGTGCAACGCCAAGGCCGCCCAGCAGGCGGGCCATGTTTTTGCCCTTGAACAGGACATCAAGACCCAAATCCAGCATAACGCAGCCTCCTTTCGATCAGGCTGCCCACAATGGACACCGGCAGCAGAATGATAAGGTAGAACACCACCAGCAGGAACAGACATTCGATGGTCTTGGAGTACATGCCGATCAGATCCTTTGCCGTGAACATCAGGTCCATCAGGCTGATGGCGCTGAACACGCTGGTCTCCTTGAGCAGGAAGATCACATTTGCCATGAAAGCCGGCATACTGGTGGACATGGCCTGCGGCAGAATGATGTAGCGCATGGTCTGCCAGCGGTTCATGCCAAGGCTGTAGGCACTCTCGGTCTGGATAGGCTCAATGGCTTCCAGACCGCTGCGGAACGCTTCGGCCATGTAGCTGCCGCCCAGAAACGCCAGACCGGCAATGCCGCAGATCTCGGCATTGGTGCGGATGCCCACCTTGGGCAGGCCATAATAAATGAAGAACAGCTGCACCAGCAGCGGTGTGTTGCGGGACAGCTGGATGTAAACACCCACGATCTTCCGCAGAACGGGCACCTTGTCATACTGGATCACTGCGCAGGCAAGGCCAATGATGATGGCAAAAATGATGCCTGCAACGCCCAGCCGCACGGTAAGTACAGCGGCCTTCTGGTAGAGCGGCAAATATTGCTGGATCGCATTCCAGTCCATTGCCGGATTCCTCCCTTGTATCCTGATTTGCGGGTCAAAACAAAACGCCCGGAAGCTCCCTCTTCAAGTAAGCTCCCAGGCGGTCAGCGACAGATCCTTCTGCGTGTTCCCACACAGAATATGCAGATATGCTCACACGGCATACCATACTGCAGGGCGGCCGGTCCGGGAAGCGTTTGCGGTACAACAACACATTGCGCAACAACACATCATAGCCGTTTCCTCCCTGAATGATCTCAATTTTCGGATTTGCTCGACCCGATGCACGTAGTTTACACCCTATTACCCATTATGTCAATATGATTATGGGACTTCTTTCGATTCTTTGCTCATTCAGCCTAAAATCATATCATTCTATGTGTAAATTTTATTCATTTTTCAACTTGACCGTATGCGTCGTGCGGACAGCAAAAAGCCCTCCCGTCGAGGGGAGGGCCGGGCCGGATAAAGATTTTTTAGGAAAGTTTAAGAAACAGCCGGTTTTGCTTTCTGCTGCCATATGCTCCCCTCCTGCCTTTTCTTTTATAAATAAGTATCATGATTTCCCGGGAAAAGTGCAATCAAAAGGCACCGGCTTGTGCAAAAAAGTCGGTGCCTTGGGGCAGGAATATTTTACAGGTTCAGCAGCACATTGGCCCGGAAAACGTTGCCGCCCGTTTCCACCGTCAGATTGCCGTGATACCTGTGCACGGCAGTTTCGACGGAAACAAGGCCGATGCCCTGTCCGTCATGCTTGGTGGAATGCAGAACGCCGCCCTGCTTTTTCAGCACGCCGTCATAGCGGTTCTCCACCATCAGGCCCATCATGGCCGGGCTGAGCATCCGGGCCAGCACCTTGACCTGCCGTTCTTCCGGCGGCAGCTTCTGGCTGGCATGGAGCGCATTTTCCAGCAGGTTGCTAAGAATGGTGCACAGGTCGGCCTCCGGCAGGGGCAGGAGCTTGGGCAGTTCCAGCTTCCATTCGATCTGGATGCCCTGTTTCCGGGCCTCGTAGTCGTAGTGGCCGGCAAGCGCATCCACCGCAGCGTTGACGCACAGGGTGGGTCTGGCATCGCTGAGTTCGCTCTCGTACTGGCTCAGGTAGCTTTTCAGTTCATCCAGCCGCCCGGCCTCGGTCAGGCCGGAGATCACATGCAGGTGCTGGCGGAAATCGTGCCGCAGGTGGCGGGTCTGTTCCAGATAGCTGCGCAGCTCCATATAGCGGCGGGACTCCACGGCCAGCAGCTGGTTTTCGCGGTCTAGCTGGGAGCTGCGGGTATACTCCTTTGCCACGCGGTACATCTCGTACAGCAGCAGAAAGATGCCCAGCAGAGAGATGCTCACTGCCAGCACCGCGATGATGCGGATGCGGTTCATCAGGATGACGCCGATCTCCTTCGGCATACAGAACACCAGAAACGCCGCGTACAGTGCCGGCAGCGGCCATGCCGACTCCCAGAAGGCTTCGCCGTGGTACTCCTGCAGCAGCCACCGGCTCCAGCGCACTGCCGTAAAACGGAAGATGGCGCTGAGTATCACCGAGAGGGTCAGGCAGATGACCGAGGTGCTGGGCAGAAACACCGGCTGTGCATTGTCCAGCTCAGCTTCCGCGTTCAGCACAATGGCAAGCAGGGTGCACACAGACATCATTACTGCCGACACCGAGAACAGAAACATGGTCTGGCTGATCGATACTTCCCGGTCGGTGCGCCAGCGCAGCAGCCAGAAGCTGATGATGAGCAGCGGGATGAGCAGGAAGTTCGTTTCCATGTCCAGCATGCAGCACACCGCTGCGCCAGCCAGACCCATCAGTGTGATCGCCGACGCACCGATGGCATAGGTTTTACGCGGTGCACGCAAGTGCTCCTGCAGCGAGGCAAGGCAGAGGTATTCTGCCGGATACATCATTGCAAATTCCAGAAAAAAACGTCCAAACAATGCAAAATTCACAAGCGCTCTCCTTTCCGGGTCAGAATTCCCGCTGCATACCACGGAACTGGTACTGCGTAAATTGGGCAAGCAGGCTGTTTTTGTCCTTCTGCCGCACCGGCAGATGGGTCCCATCCAGCATTTCAATGCAGTCACCCTCAAACCGCAGCACCTTGGACATGTTGATGATCACGCCGCGGTTGCACACCAGAAATTCCGGCTGGGTCTGAAGCTGTTCCTGCACCTGTGCAAAATTTGCCGTGGCCCGGCACTCGCCGTCATCCGTGACCACACGCACATAATGGTTCTGTGCCGTAGCATAGTAGATCTTGGTCAGCGGCAGCCGCACGATCTGCCGGGCAATGCGCACCTCCAGCTCCGGCTGCTGGCGGCACAGCACCCGCCGCAGCTCCCCTGCCAGCTGCTCAACCTTTTCTTCCTTATAAGGCTTGAGCAGATAATCGAATGGATGTACCGGAAAGGCATCCCACACGTACTCCGGCGAGGATGTCACAAACACGATCAGCAGGTCCGGGTCGGCCGCACGCAGCCGCTGCGCCGTCTCAATGCCATTGGTGCCCTCCATGCAGATGTCCAGAAACACCACCTGATACCCTTCGCGCCCGCCGGCCCGCAAAAATTCATCTCCGCTGGCAAAACAGCTGCAGGATATATTCTCATTTTCAAATGCCTTTTTCAGCAGCTGTTTCAACCGTTCGGCATCCGGCTTGCTGTCTTCCACGATCGCCGTCTGCAGGTTCATTGCTGCACCCCCTGTTCCTTCTGCTTCCCTGTTTTTTATATTATAGCACAAGTTCCGCCTTCCGTGGTCTGCCATTCGCGCACAAAACAGCCCGTTTCACGCAGGTTGCGGCAGTGGGCAGAAATTTTTGTGTGTTTTCCTGCTGCAATGCAAAACAAAAAAGGCACCACACAATGTGTGATGCCTTTCTGATCTGGTGGAGATTACCGGGATCGAACCGGAGAACGAAGTGACAGCTGTTCGCATTGACTTCGTTGCACAATATGGATATAATATAATTAGAATTTTACTATTATAGATCGTTCAGGAGCAGGAGGTGCTTTTATGAATATCCGTCCATCTGCAGCGATTCGTCAGAACTACAACGAGATCGCCGATCTGTGCAGAGAAACCGCTGAGCCGATTTTTCTCACCAAAAACGGCGAGGGTGACTTGGTCGTCATGGACATCGAAACCTACAACCGCCGTGAAAAAATGCTGAAGCTCCGTGAAGAGCTGCTTTCCGTGGAAGAGGACCGGATGCGTGGAAGCGAGGGCTATTCGATCGACGAGGTCACTTCCATGATGCGCAGTGCGATCAAGGAGGCCGCCGGACATGGAGCAGCAAAATAAATACCGCGTGATCGTGTCAGCACGGGCTGCTCAGATGCTGGTGTCCCACGCCGCATTTCTGGCACAGGTCAGCCCTGCAGCAGCAGAGCGGCTTACAGTGGAATTTGAAAAGGCTGCAAAATCTCTGGAGCAGATGCCGCAGCGCTGCCCATGGCTCAAAGGCGAATACATTCCTAAAAATGCTTACCGATTTATCTTGTTTGAAAAACGCTATATGCTTATCTTCCAGATCGTAGATCATACGGTTTATGCAGATCATGTGGTAGATTGCAGACAGGATTACGGCTGGCTCATCCGATGATCAACAAAGGCGGTGGCTTTCCCTTTTGTGGGAAGCTCCCGCCTTTTTCTGCGTCTGTATAAAAAGAAAAGCACCACACGTTTCCGTGCGGTGCTTTTCCTTCTGGTGGAGAATACCGGGCCGACTCTGATCACGGTGACCCTCTTGCAGTCCATGCACGGCGCTCCCCTGGGTGAGCTAAGCCCTCACTCGTTTGGCAACAACAAAAAAGCACCACACGTTTCTGTGTAGTGCTTTTTCCTTCTGGTGGAGATTACCGGGCCGATTCTGATCACGGTGACCCTCTTGCAGTCCATGCACGGCGCTCCCCTGGGTGAGCTAAGCCCTCACTCGTTTGGCAACAACAAAAAAGCACCACACGTTTCTGTGTAGTGCTTTTTCCTTCTGGTGGAGATTACCGGGCCGATTCTGATCACGGTGACCCTCTTGCAGTCCATGCACGGCGCTCCCCTGGGTGAGCTA